>Ga0181387_1000093_pt1 | contig 19123 bp, 16 predicted proteins | sample 10SPOviralmetaG_FD_130119 | JGI IMG/M metagenome (GOLD analysis project Ga0181387, IMG submission 130119) | Marine viral communities from the oligotrophic San Pedro Time Series (SPOT) site, San Pedro Channel, CA, USA - 10 SPOT_SRF_2010-04-27 | ecosystem: Environmental > Aquatic > Marine > Strait...
GATTCATATAAGTAAGTCAATAAGCATCTATTATGACATAAAACCATTACCTGCCCTTCGGGGTTCTCAACGAGTAAATCATGAACGACACGAACTATAAAGTCGGAACGCGGGCCAAAATTGGAAAGTTTTGAAATCATAGTACTGAATTTGGTATTACCCCGAAAATCATACTCAACTGTATTAAATTCTGTATCTGCCGTCTTATACTCGATCCCACGAACATTTACAATATCATCTTGCTTTCGTAACATGGAATGAATTTTTGGACCAATAAACATATATAATAATTTTGTCAATTTATCTTTACGCTCTACTGTTGCCGAAATACCAAGCATATAAGGTGTAATGGTTTTGAGGAGTGTTTTGGAGAATTCCTCGCTACCTATACGGTGAACCTCGTCTATAATTGTTAAACCGAACTGGGAATATACTTCTTGTGGGAATACTTTATTATACATTGTTTGTATCATACCAATCACAATGTCCTTATCTTCACAATCACATACACTAGCTTGTATTTTTCCTACACGAGCACCTGGCAAGAACTCTTCAATGCGCTCTATCCATTGATTCATCAAGAATTCTTTATGTACCAATATCAATGTCTTCTTTTGTATCATCTCAACTATTTTTAGTGCCATAACCGTTTTGCCCGCACCACAGTATATTTCTAATATACCACCACCACTTTCATTCTTTGAAATATGTTGATTATAAATATCTACAATGTTTTCCTGATAATCGCGTAATGTTTTGGGAAATGAAACTGCAATATCTTCACCCTCTTCTATATCATTGCGCATTGGTGTCCCATATCGTTCTATCCCGTAAAAGCGAGGTATATATATCTTATTGGGATTTTCACGATATACTGGAAAGGCAGAATCGCCCTGCGCCTGTGCGAATGCCGGTCCAGGAACCAGTGGTTTCAAGAATAAATCTTTTTTCAAAAACGCAAGTTCATTCTCCGGGAGAACCGATTTTGGAATCGTATAACCTTTTTTACCGATATACGATGCCTCCAAAATACTTTGTTTCGTTGTATCGTCTAATTTATATAGCGGTGTCTTTGGTTGCGATTTCTTTCGTTTTGGTGGCATACAATAACTATTTTTTATTATTTAATAGGTATTGTATCTAGTTAATCAATTTTTCCTAGTCTTATTTTTTTTTGGTCTTATTTTTCTTAGATTTACCTCCACTTGTCTTGTTCTTCTTCTTAGATTTACCTCCACTTGTCTTCTTCTTCTTCTTATTCTTGGTATTAGAATGTGAATTCAAAAACAATAATGATTCTACTGCAGATTTTTCTTTTATTTTATTCGAAGTTGCACCTTCACTCATTTTTTGTAATAACTTAATAACATCCTCTTCCATATTCTTCTGTTTTTTTTCATCTTTTTCACCATCGGTTTTAACACGATTGAATAAAATGCTTACCATCGTATTTATTGTCGTGGCAGTTATTTTAATATAACTTCCCGATGCGATTAATCCAGCGAAAAATATTATAATTGGATAAATAAACTCGATGACATTAGTACTTAAAACTTGTTTCATGGCACTTTTTATTAACATATAATTTTGACAAGTTTTTGGTAAAGATATAGGACTTAATGGACTTAATGCGAAATAATTTAAAAATCCTGGTTCACAATCTCCATTTAATATTTTTGACAACTCCAGTTTCGCTAAATCCTTATGTTTAATTGTTACTGCAATATTAATTAGTAAAACAGTGATATACAAAAAGTAACGCACATGATCTTCTGTAACGCCCGAAATTTGTTTAATATTCTTAATATTTCCCGGTGTACCACCGTTAAATTTATTTATAAACTTTATCATATGTTCTTCTAAATTTTTAGACAACATTTTATATATTCTACATATATTTTTCAATAAACTCATCACGGGTCAATACATCAACGCCTAATTCTTTTGCTTTATCCACCTTTCCAGATGCTTCTTCTAGATTTTTAACTAAAACGGCAAATGTATTTTTACTAACACTAGACGAGATTTTACCACCAAGATCAATTATCTTGGTTTCTAATTCTTTATCACGGAAACCTGTCATCAATATAGACTTTCCAAATAATGGATGACTTTCATCGTATTTCTTTTCCACTAGTTTGGGTACTTCGGATAACTTATGTTCAAGATTACATTCTTTCATAAAGGTAATGAATTCTTCAATATGATCCAAAAACGCTTGTGCGGATTTTTTCTCAAGTCCGTGAATTGCTTGAAGTTTTTCTAGATTCCGCTCATTTTCATCTAGGACATTTGGATACTGTGTCATAATTAACTTCATCTTTCTTCTACCGTTTCCGCGACCAAATTTATTGGAAACTGCCATTATAAGATCTAATGGTGCATCTGCTACTTTTTGCTTTATTCCTTCGTATAATTTGGTTGCAGTTTTTTCTTTGAAACCATCAATATTCAAGTAATCCGCTTGAGATAATTTTAATATTTTGGGAACACTATCATGTCCTGCTTTTACAATCTTCTCAACATTCTTGGCACCCAACCCATCAACCTCTAATCCTTTGAAAAACCCTGCAATATTCTTAACAATGACAATACTATTATTCTCCGCGTCTTTTAACATAATATCAACGTGTGTGTCATTCCATAAATACTCTTCTTTTGGCATCTTCGCCTTTTCGGCAGGTTGAGTAACCGCTTCAATCTTAGGTATAACATCTCCGGAACGAATTAGTTGTATAATCGCACCCACGCCGATTTTGTTATCTTCAATAAATTTGGCATTATAACCAGTAGCATATTTAATAGTGACGCCACCCAATTTAACCGGCATAATCTGAACACGGGGTTTTAAATAACCATCTTTACTGGGAGACCATATAACATCAACTACGTGCGCTTCTGCGATTTGGTCCGAAAGAACCATTTTAAAGGCAAATGAATGATTAGGATTTCCAGAAACGCGGGGGTACACCTTATTATTTGCGACAATAATACCATCTTCTTCATATTCGTCGTTATTTCGCCAATCTACAAGAATTCCCGATAACATTTCATTGTTAATAGTTTTATGTGTTTCATTATGAACCACATGAACGTCAAGAGAAGCCATATATTCCATTTGTTCTGAAGGTGTAAGATTTGCCGGTTTAATCGCTTCGTATGCTATAAAGTCAATATCATTGATGCGATCGTCCTGTGTCTTTTGATTCACAACACCAGCAACCATATTACGAGGATTTGAAAATTTATCAGCATATTTTTCAGCGAATGTTTTCTTTTTGATAATGAATTCGCCTCTTAAGACTACACCTTTATTCTTTGGTAATCTTAAATTGGGTATTAAATGACTAACATCTTGACCGACTTTACCATTTCCACGAGTATATAACTTTGGTTCATCGCCTTCAGTTGTATACATACCACTGACCCCATCTAATTTACCAGAAATTACATAATCACCAAGATATTCCTGCACCCAATTTGTTAGAATTCCTGTATCAGGTTTGATCTTATCCATAGACCACATTTCGTATGGTAATTTTGCCTTATTTTTTGTAACTACTGCACCCACCTTTTCAACCATTACATTCTTAGGGTATTTTGTTTTTATATATTCATCCAAGATATCATATTCAGCATCACTCATAATTGGATTAGACCCTTCTTGGTGGAAAGCGATGTCCGCTGCGTCTATCATTTTTATCAAATCATTTTCACTTATCTTTTCCAATACTTTTATTCCATCATTTTTATAGTCTTCTATATGTTCTTCTACTTTTTTAGTTGGTTTTGCATAATGTCGTAGTAGATTTTTGGGTTTGGTATCTGTAACACGAACGCCTATTGGGGGTCCTCCTGCCGAAGCAACTACAGCTCTACTATCTATGCGTTCTGTTGGGAGTTTATAATCCATCTTTAAGAAATCAAATATCGACTGTTCTGTTGGAAAGATTTGTTCTACTTTTGCTCCTTTCTTACGTTTCTCCATCTTAGAGAAACCATGTTCATTCAGTGTATAACCCATATTTAATGCGCGCTCTCTCATTGCTGTATTGAACCCCTTACTACCCGTGAAATATAAAATAGAAAATGCGAACTCATCTGGCGGCGCATATAAGAAATCAACGCGTCTGGCATATTGACCGTGAGGCAATTTCGCTACAACAAGACATTTGGTCTTGCCACGCGATAATACCTCCAAGATAATGTTTCTTTCAAGCAAAGTATCAATAAATTTCTTGAATGTATCCGGTTCCTTCGAGGTAATGATAATGTCAATATCTCCAGAATTAGATAATCCCCTCCGGTAACTTCCAACTATCTCATACCGCGCGTCGGAAACATCGCTGGGAAAAGAACTAGCAATATGTTTCTCGAAATCAACTATCTCACTTCTAGGAATGCGCTCCAGTATATCACTGTAATATTTCAGACCAATTTTTTGTTTATCGTTCAGTAATTCATCCTTGCGTTTCTCCAGTTCAGTAATACTTTTGATCCCTTTATCCACTAATTCTTCTGCCTTTTTTTCACCGACACCATATATATCAGAAAATACATCGATTGCCTTTTTCTTTTCAACTATACCTTTATTGCGTTCGAGAACCTTCAATGTACCTGTCTCTTTATAGTCTATTAATTTCTGATAAATTGTATTTCCTATTCCTTTTTGACCCTTCAATTGCTCGGGACTGGTAATATCACCAACGTATGTAGTAATCGTTTCATGAGCGTTATTATAAGCACGAGCGCGCATAAAATCCTTATTATATCGCATTACATAAGAAAGTGTTATCATTAATTCGGCATACATTTCATTCAGTCGTTTTTTATTAGGTTCGTTAGGAACTGTATTATTCACTACATTAACAGGTTCAACGACCACATTTGTTATGGCATTTTTATTTTTAGGCATCTCTACTATATCTTGTGGAATTGTATTTAAATCTTTATTTTGTTTCTTAATTGTGCGCTTTACTTTTATTTTAACTATCTTACGTTTCGTTTCATTTAATTTAGTAGAACTATCCTTTTTTTCTACGTCTATGCTTTTTGCTTTAGGTTCTGACTTCTTTTTTGTTTTAGTTTCTGACTTCTTTTTTGTTTTATTTCTTTTCTTTATGAGAACTCGTTTGGTATTTTTCTTAATTTTTATATTGGAAGGAGGCATAAATACTATATATTAGATTTATATAATATCCTTAAGATTTAATATTTTCTACTTCTAAAATATACCAAAATGAAATTTATTGCTAGTCCTTTAGAACTCATATTATTTGTAGCCTTTATTTTTTATTTAGTATTTCAGGTTGATACTCCCCAGGTTATTGTACCGTACATAGACAGTGGTATGGGAATGGTTGCCATTATAGGAGTTGCACTCTATATGTTCCTATACTGTCATCCAATTCTTGGAGTTCTTTCGCTCTTTGTAGCATATGAAATACTGCGTCGTAGCACCGTTCGCTTAAAGCAAGTTACTCTTTTTGAACCAAATCCTGTTCAGGCCAGTGTTGATAAAGAAATGAAGGCAATGAACCCTCCTAAGATTTTTACCCTTGAGGAACAATTAGTCGCTAAGATGGCTCCTCTTCCCAAATCGGGTCCCAAGGATTTCGTCGAAAGTTCTTATAAACCTGTTTCTGAGTCCACGCATGAAGCAACTGAACTTTAAATGCTGTTTTTCATAAATAAAAAATTTATTTATGAAAATATTACTAATGTGTTAATAATGCCATTATTGCTCTTGGCATATAAGATAGTATTGTAAAATAACCACTTACACCATATTTTATTGCATAATCCTTTGTACTATCACAATCAATTAAACCGCTGCCTGGATAGAAACGACGGAAGAACATTCGGTCGAATTTATAACGTGCTTTAATCGCAACATAACAAATAACCCCTATTGTTACTATGGTACATAATACACCATTTGTATTACCTGTTGTAGCCATTATAATGGATGGTATTATCACCATACCAAGTATAAAGGCAAAATTAAATCCAGATACAAGAAAATGGTTAGCATATGATATTCCGTTTGCATCATTACATTGTCGCGAGTTCATAGTTATTTTACGCACGGCAATTTTATAAAATTCTGGTACAGTATAATACGCAATTGAACTACCAAATATAACGCCCAATACAGTCATTATGGCTTTCATTGATTGATTCTCTGTATTTGTCATATATCCTGGTATAGATATATGGGTATATCTATTGAAATCCTTATTTAAGTAGTCTGTGCTGAATTTTTTGGCATTCATTAATGCGTGTCCACCGTTACCTAAAACATTCGTATCTGCCCCGGCAACTTTCTGATCCTTATCGGATAATGAGGAGGAACTCTTTACTGCAACAAATATTGCGTTATCTAATTGTTTTTTTTTTGTTACTCGATCCACATTAACTCCGTTTTCACCTATTTCTCTAACACCTGGTTTTATATCATCAACCCCGTCCCCCCCGCAGTATCCAATTACAATATCAATATCGGGATTTTTTTCAAAAAAACTATCTGCGAATTCTTTAACATTATTATTTTGTTCAGTACCTGCATTAATATAGTTGTATTCGTTTTCTGAATACTTAATATTACTAACATCTGTATAATTAATATCTACATTGGTATCAATACCACCTAATTGTTTGATATGCTCTCTCAATTGAGCTACTTTATTATTGATTTCGGTTTGTAATGCTGTAAAATCTGTACTTTCTGGGTCTACTATCTTGAAACGATCGGGATTAGATATAAAGTCTGCAGAATTTGAAACATCACAAATAATATGGAATTTTTTATTGAAAACTAATCCTTCGTTTGGAAAACATTCCATTTCTCCTGTTCCATTTGTTAAATTACTTAGTAAACTTTCTAAATTCGAATTGACCCCTCCTGAGCTAAAAACACCCTTCCTTGTGTAACCATGTAGACATTCTCCTCCTTCGGGGACCTGAAGTATATCAGTAGGATCATCATCATTAACGCATGTTACATGAGTCTCATTATACGTAGCCAGAGCAGATACCAAATCATCTTGACTAATTGTATGCCCGTGAGGATTTGAATTTTTTAATTTTATATGTTTTTCAAATAGGCTAAGTTTTTTCTTATCGGCACCACTCAATCCACAAGCACCTTCTATAATCGGTTCTTTTTTTCTGTTGCCTTTACTTATACTTTTAGCAATAGGTAACCCAGACGACATACGTATAAGGTAAGCACTTTTTTGTGCCTCGTTAATCTCCAATGTGAAGTCATTGATTTCACTACCAATATCCAAATCCAGTGTCTCGTTCATTTTCATACCGAGTAAACGATCAATCTCGCTATTTACGTCATTCGAAACGACTAAAGGGAATATAACGACCGCTTTCTTTGGAAAATTACTAGTTGCATAATGGTGTATGATCAACTCACTTTGATTTCCTGGTTTGATTTCTATGCGTTCGGCGACATACGATATACGTTTTAATCCATTCATTAATACTAAATTGGGAGCATTGGGTTTCCCATGAAATTGATACTCGGTATCTGTAATTTTACGGATAGATGAAGTATTATAATTAAATTCTATATCTTGTGTTCTTTTAATGGAATACATTAGTATAAGTTATATACAGAAAATCCTTATGGTTAATTAAACAATAAGGATTTTTCAAAAATAATATTATTGTTATGTTTTTATATCATCATTCGGGGGTTAGGGTTTTTCCTCTGGTTTTTCCTCTGGTTTTTCCTCTGGTTTTTCCTCTGATTTTCCATCAGGTTCTTGAAGGTCAACCATATATGTTTTTTTAATTCGCTTACGATTTTGGAGCAATCTCTTATATCCACTCGGATCTGCAAAAGAAAGAATTTCTTCGTTTAATATATTCTTTAAAAACGTATCAGCTTCATTTAAATAATCAAAAAATCCTTCATACGTTCTTATATCATATTCAATCTTACGCTTATCAACACCGTCTTGCTTAGGAGTTATAAATACATTCAATTTCATAAGTTGCTTTTTCTTCTTTCCTCCTGTTTTTCTCATTGTTTTATTCTTGTTCTTATTACTTTTTTTATTCTTTCTATTTCTAGCAGTTTTATTATAAGGCATATCTATATTATCAAGACATTATTATTTAATAAAATATTTGTCTCTTAATTTCTCCATATCTTTATCCGGAATACGCGTCTTCATAAAAAACATTTTTTTTTCCTCTAAATTTATGAGTTTTTGATTTGTATCACCACCAATACTGTCTGTAAGCATACTAATTATAAAAAATAATGAATACATACCACATTCCGTATCCTCTTTTTGATGTTCCAAACCATTTTTAATATAGGTCAGTTCTATATTTTTCGCTCGTGCTTGCTCTTGAATGCGTAAGCATAATGCCTTAATTTCTTTGGGAGTATTTTCACCAGTGCTGTTAAAATAAAAAATAAAATTATCTGTTAGATCAATGAATAAAGAAACCCAATGAGAACCACTTTGATCGTGTGTATCAAGATTAAATATAATACCTATTTTTGTAATATTTTTATCTAAGTAATAATTCAAATTAAATTCACATAATTCATCCTCAACGCATTTCTCTTCTGCAAAACTGCTTCTTTCATCAAAATCAATAAATGTTGGTCCAATAAACTTGAAATTTGGATTGGACTCTTCATACTGATTGATTACAGCTAAAATATCAAAATTAGATAACCACGCATTTTTATTAGAATGCCATTCTTTCGGATATAATGGGCGATATAAGTAATTCTTTACATTATTGCGAAGATGAGGAGGAAGTAATTTAATCCAACATTTCTCGTCATCACAATTCGTATGTTTCTTTAAACGTTGAAGTATAGTTTTTGGTGACGTCGCGTTTATTTTAATCTCATTATTCACATTATAATGTTTTTTTATTGTGTTGACGATATCCTTGGTAAAACAAGTGTTTGAAAGTTGTCCCTTCAATCCTGGTTTACATTTAGATACCACAATTTCGTTACTTCTAGTTTTTTTACGGGTGCGTCTAAAAGGTTTTTTCTTTAAAATGCGACCTTTTCTTTTATTTTTTGTATATGATTTTTTGGGCATTTGAGATATATGTCTATATATATAGAAATATATAGAAATATATAGAAATATTATCGTTTTCTACGCGCTAACATTCTCATGTCATATTTCATTGCACCTTCCCCCCATAATGACGATTTCTTTTTATCTGTACCTTCATCCTCGCTACTCTCTTCATATACATGAAGATCTTTTATCATATTATCCTTAATCTTTTGTTCTATGTCATCACAATTATCAAATAAGACTTCTTCATCTTCATCTGCGTTTGAACGATTGAAAGGATTTTCGGTTTGTAGTTCTTTTGTTTTAATATATTTAATGGCGTTTTTCAAGAAGATTTCAAACGATCCTTTTATTTCGTCAGAACGACTATTTGTTTCCGATAAGACATTATCGAATTCTTCATTTATTATATCTTGTAATATACTTCTGTATTTTCTGACGTTGTTTTTATATGTAACTTTCTTCTCGTACTTTTTGGGATCTTTGCCTTCTAAATATTTATTGTATTTTGGTTTACTCATTAATAATTCCATTGTTATCTGATCTACATATTCATTTCTTGGCACTTCGTTATTGGAAGGGTCTGGTTCCATAATATAGTATGTATATATTATGGAAATACTATAGATACGCATTATCTTTTCTTTCTTGTTTTACGAGCTTCCTTTTCAGCCTGTTTACGTTCTTTCTCTAATTGGCGCTCTCGTTGTTTCTCCTCCTTAATTCTGAGTTTCTCTAGACGTTTCTCTTGTTTGATACGCTCACGTTCTGCATATTGTAACTCACGTTCTCTGAGTTTCTCCTCCTTAATTCTGAGTTTCTCTAGACGTTTTTCTTCTTTTTTCTCTTCTTTTTTCTCTTCTTTATCTACCATATTATCAAATGCTTTTTTCTCGGTGTCAATTTCTGCTTTCAAATCCACCTTCGCTTCGTTAACAAAAGAGACTAACATTTCATTTTTAATTTCATCTGTATAATCCCCCACCTTACGCATAATCTTTTTCATCTGTTTGGATTCTTTTATAAAATTCTTTTCGAGTGACTTTTCCTTTTTTAGTTCTTCTTTCAGTTCTTTTTTCAAACGCTTCATTGTTTTATTTTTATCTATTGTTATGTATCTCTTTTCCTTTTCAATACTTCTAATATTTTTTTTTGTAAAGTTGCGTAGTTTACGTATTATTTTACTATTCAGTTTTTGTCTCTCTTTAATTGTTGAGCGAACAACACTTTTTTCCAAGTTATTTAAATCGTCATTTTTAATCATACTTTTCAATTCATTTACACGACTTCTATATGATTCAATCTGGATCTTTAAATTTTCTTTCAATTCATCAATCTTTTCATCCGAATCATGCATTGCTTCCAAGAAGGGTATAATATCCATGTGATTTTTTATCATCTTATCAAATGATTCATTGGATTTAACATTTTTACCACATTTATAACGTATGGCATAATACGACGATTCTTTAAAATTACGCCATTTTTCAGGATTATTGTTTATAAACTCCTTAATTTCTAGAACATCATTCTTTTTATTTTCCTTAAGTTCGTTTATTTCGGATTGTATATCTTTAATCATACCCCTAATTTTCTTCACTTGTTGTTTTGCTTTATTGGTTACATTGCGCATATATTTTTTAGATATACGATGACATGCTTTGTTATATTTATCTGCTATTTTCTTATTTATTTCAATGTATGGGTTCTCATTACACGCATCAATTAGTACTTTAAATTTATTAGGATCCAAATCACCAAGTTCACCTTTAAATAATTCCTTTATTTGTTCAATACGCTTCATAAATGGCGCTATGTTTAATTTTGCCTCATTTCTCAATATACGAAGGTCATAATCATAAACATCCTGCATATTAACCAGAGGTGTTTTTATCTCTTTTATTACAGGTTGAGCAAATTGACGAGCATCTTTTTCGCGGTTCAAATAACTTACTATACCGACAATATCATCCTTATATTGCTTGGCACCAGATGGTGTAAATTTAATAGTATCAGGATTTAAATATTTCTTCGTGAAATCATCAAAATGAGTTGGTATTTGTTTCTCAATTGGTTTACATAAATTTACCAGTTTAACCATTTCCATTGGATCAGTTGTTATTGGAGTTGCCGTCATAAGTAATAATTTTACAGAATCGTCTCCAGAAACAGCATAAGAGTGCATTAATGATTTGTGTAATGCTTTCATATCCGGTCTTTCGATGCTAGATAAATCACCACCACCATATAATTTATGCGCTTCATCAATAATAATCAGAGTTTTCTTCAATGGATCGTGTTCTCCATTTATATTAACCAATTTATCATAGTAATTATTCTTTTTACTTACTAAGTTACTGAATTGTTTATAAGACATAGGACGAATGCGCCAAGATTTCGATAATAATTTCATCCGTTTGGGTTGTTTTGATGGTATTACAAGACCCTCTTCGCTGATTTTTGAGCGTAACACTTCGTGACATACCATATCAAACATATTCTTCCATATATCATTTTTCAATGTTGTGCGCGTTACCCATAATATGGTATAGTCCTGCTTTTCGAACTCATTTGTAGCTGTTGCTACAGCACTGCATGTTTTACCAGATCCCGTTGAATGCCATAATAACATTCCTTTTGTATGTGCCTGAGGTGTAAAATAATCTTTAATAAATGCTTGTGTAGGTGTATAAGTCAGTAAATTTGAACCGCCTTTTGTTACACATCGGTTCTCCATCTTTGCCTTAGGCCATTTATGTTCTGCAAATGTTTCATTAATATATTTTCTCATGTCATCGTTTGATAATTCCTGTTTGGGTTCTAAACGAAGTTGTTGTTCTAGTAGACGCTCCGCCATAGCAAGTCCAAGGGCAGGATTTAAAGCATCCGTTGGTATATCTTGGATAGAAGATAATTTACCTCCACCATTCACCTGAAATTCATGTATATTTTTATTTAAATCATAATCAACCGATCCTTTGATTGTCATTTCTTCAATATCACCGACAAAGTTATATAAACGGAGATCTATATTGAGCGTTTTCATATATAAATCAAACATGTTCTCCATTCCACCAAAATAATCTTGGAGTTCTTCGGGAATAGATAAGTCGTATATTTGAACGTGTAGTGGCCATCCTTTTGTTGGATGAAATCGGAGACCTTTTTGACCACAGGTTCTCGTACCTCTTCCAATTACCTGCTTTTTATCTGCAAGTGTTGTTTGAGGTTCAAAAATATGAATGTATTTGATATCATAAATATCGATTCCTTCTTTGAAACCACTGTCCATTATTATAAAACGCACATTCTTACCGTGTATATTTGTCGGGCGTTCATTAAAATTGGAGAGTATTGTTTTTTTTGTATCAACACTGAGAGGTTGATCAAATACACTAACTGATGATAATATATAAAAATTTTTATCTTTAGTTTTCATTAATTCATCGTGTGATAACATTGTAATTTTATTGAATTTCTTTTCATTTTTCTTCTTTTTCTTCTTTGTTTTATTATTGGGGTTCTCATCTTCATCTTCATCATCTGAATCCACATCATATTTTGGATTGGGTTTTGCAGTATAACCCAATGTGTATCCTTTTGCTGCCAATAAAGAACCAATTACTCGCACACCATGATTACTGGTTTTCATGTCTGTAAAAATCATATGTTTATACAGAGTTCCTTCTTCTTTCATATCTCGGGCATCTAGTTTCTCTATTTCATTGATTAAACTATCTAATTTTGGTGATTTTTCTTTTAAATTATCTAAAATTAATTGGGGGTTTGCTTGATCTAAATTATCTATTAAATTATATTCTTGCTTTGATTTAGACCAATTCATGCGTTTTTTTAGACAATCCGAATCAAATGATATTGTCGCTTGGTCATTAATCAAATTATTTAATTCTGAAATTCTTTCCTTAAATGGTTTTCTCCCTTTGGGATTTTCTAGGTCAATGCTGGATATAGAACTGGGTGTTGTATTATCAGACTTTACTGAAAATTTGCCCAAACTAATAGATTCGTTTGATGGTGTATTAGAATCTATGGAATCTTCACTCAATTCAGAAGATTTTTTTGATGAATTACTTTTTGTTGACATTTATATAATATATAAATAAAATTAATTATCTTAATTAAGTATATACCCATGACTGGCGCAACAATTGAACCAACTACTCTTGGCGGAGGAATCCGTGGCGTTTCCACAAAGCAAACCACAACCAGTTTTAGAAGTAGCGAGGATGCTTCTACGCGTGGAATCTTAAGACGCGCCTGGAATACACCTTACGCAACAGGTACATTCAATGGCGAAAAACGTGAAATCGGTCCTTTTCGTGCTGTAAATAATTTAGGTGATTTTTTGAGTCGTGTTAACTTCTCAAGTGGTGGACCGAATCAGACAGGAGTTACCAATGCAACTCCTGCGTCTAGCACCAACGTTAAGTTTGTTCCCGATTCATCTGACTACATCACTTATAAAAAACAGGCAGCTATGAACCGCAATTATAACGATTCTTCCCATGGAGGAGATGAATCCAATGCGTCATTTGTTCCTATGGGACGCGCTCGTCGTTAAATTATCATTTCATAATATATAAAGGTATATTATGAATTTTTATAAGTATCTCGCCGAATTCGCAGGAGCATTTACATTAGTAATGGTCATTTTAGTTACTGGAAACCCATTGATGATTGGTGGTGCTTTAGCATTAATCATTTTACTAACAGCTTCTATATCAGGAGGTCATATTAACCCTGCAGTATCATTTGCAATGGTCTCCATTAAACAATTGGAAACCGACCAATTAATCCCTTATATCGCCTCTCAAATTTTAGGAGGTTTAACCGCGGTGGAAATATATCATCGCTACAAAAAGTAAAAACTTATATAAATAATCCGCTATTTATATAAGTATATGCGTTTAAACACGTTGCTGTTAAGTAGTTTTTATTTTTCTTCTATATCAGGATTTCATAATCACAATAGTTTTACTTTACATTCAAATATAAGAGATAATATTGATTTCTTGGACGAACCAAAACCACCTGACGGTTATGAATACTGGAATGACCCACGGATACATAATTTTGGTAATACAGGTTTGGGGGGAATGATACACGCAAGATTAGCACCATTTATAACCAGGGCAATCGATAATATAGCATACGATGGTCGTGATATACGCAAGGAACTATATCACGATTGGACTGAACGTAATTTGAAAATACTGGATTTCTGCTGTGGAACAGGAGCATCTACGCCACCAGGCGCTACTGGTGTTGATACCAGTAAGGAAATGATACGACGGGCAATTAATATTAATAATAATGAAAAAACGGATTTTCATATAGGTAATGCAGAGGATTGGGGTGAATCATATAGTTACGATGTGGTTACTTGTATGTTTGGATTTCATGAAATGCCGAGAAGTGCTAGATTAAAAGTTATTGATAATTGTATCCGAGTAACTGATGAAAAAGTCGTGATCATAGATATCGACCCAGCATATACTCCGAGCGAATCTATGTTATCCGGAGAACCATATGTGTTAGATTATCTAAAATATATGGAACGTGATATGAAATTATATGGAGGTATTAAAACCACTATTATAAGTGGTCATGTTGCACGATGGGATTTTCATAAAACTCTTTAAAACTCAGCTGTAAAATCGAATGTGGAATCATCCTTTGTGCAATTAGACATGGCATACTCCGAATTAAAACGTTCGAAGAAATTTGTCTTAGTCTCAACACTGATCAATTCCATGAAATCAAAAGGGTTACGAGAATTATATAACTTGTCGTATCCTAACTGAACAGATAAACGGTCTGCTACAAATTCTATGTACTGAGTCATCAACTTGGCGTTCATGCCAATAAGACGACAGGGCAAGGAATCGGTTATAAAATGTTTCTCTATCTCGGTCGCCTCGCGAATAATGCCCATCGCAACATCTTTATCCACACGATTCACTAATTTACTGTACATCAGAATCGCAAACTCGGTATGAAGCGCTTCGTCACGCGAAATAAACTCGTTTGATAAAGTCAATCCAGGCATGAGACCACGTTTCTTAATCCAGTAAATAGAAGCAAAACTACTACTGAAGAATATTCCTTCAACACATGCAAATGCTATTAAACGCGACGCAAACGAGGCACTTTCGTCACCCATCCACTTTTCAGCCCAAGACGCCTTTTCCTCAATACACGGGAAATGCTCAATCGCTTTGAAAAGTTTATTCTTTTCACCTTTATCTCTGATATATGTATCAATCAAAATAGAATACATCTCTGAGTGTATTGCTTCCATCGCTGCCTGAAACGCATAGAAATTACGCGCCTCTGAAAGTTGAACATTATTCAAGAAATTGGAAGATATATTCTCCATTACTATTCCGTCGCTTCCTGCGAAAAAAGCGAGGGTCATGCTAATAAAATGTTTCTCATCCTTATTTAATTTATCCCAGTCACCTAGGTCTTTTGACAAATCTACCTCTTCGGCTCTCCAAAATGAATCAACGTGGCGCTTGTACATATCATAAATATCTGGGTGCTCAATCGGGAACAGAGTGTATCTGTCCTTAGATTCGCGCAAAATGGGTTCGTCAGTCTTATCAGTCATTCCTAAAGATGTATAGTAATGAACTATATAAGATTTTACTACTATAATTAAAGGGTTTGCGTTTAAGTCTATTTAACATATTATTTTCCTTCGCTCAAACGCATTTTAGTTTAGGAACACAATAAATTAATTCACCAACATTCTATTTTTCATAAATATTTTTATCAAATGTATATATATAAAAATGGCAAATAAGAAGGTTTCACAGGGTTTGAAAAGAGCTCAGTCGCGTTTATTAAACCAGAATACCAAAAAAATTTTGAATAATGTCTTATTACTTTATGTTGTATTAATCGCATCTATTGCTGATTTATTATACATGGTATCTACTGGTTCGCACATTAATGTTATTATTTTCATTCTTGTCGCATATGTTACTTCATTATTCTCTAAAAATATGACTGTTGTTTTACTTGTCGCTTTAGCAATAACCAATATTTACCAGATGGGTAAGAGCATAATAGTTAAAGAAGGTTTCGAAGAGGGCGCGGAAGAGGATGCTGAAGAGGATGCCGAAAAGGATACTGAAAAGGATACTGAGGAGGATGCTGAAGAGGATGCCGAAGAGAATACCGTAAAAAAAAAGGATAAGGCTAAGGATAAGGATAAGGAACTCCCCGAAGAGTATAAAAAGGCATTAGAACAGTTAAGTGATCCAGAAACTGCAAGGACTATCGAGGGACTTAAATCACTTGAACCGCTCGTAGAGAGGATGCAAGACGTTGTTAAGATGCTCAAGTAAAACCTATATTATATTTTCCATATATAATATAGATTAACCAAAACTAATATGGGAATGTTTTCATTTATTACTGACCCTATTAATTTTATTTTCGACGCTGTGCAATTTATAGTGTGTCTTATCGAATATATAGGAAAAGTCTTTAAATGGAGTGGTAAAGCAATTGCTATTGGTTTACGAATATTAATCTCTATGCCATTTTGTTTCTTCTTCTATTTGTTTCACGGATTCTGGGAGTTTGTATTGTTTATGGTATTCGATGTATTGGTTTTGCTTGTATTATGGCCTAGTCGCGCATTAGGTAAAGTACTTGGATATCCTATACCAATGCCTGTCAATAAAAAGGCTCTCAAAAAAGCGAAAGCGAGTTGCACGGCACCTGCCATATATAATGCCATTCTACCAAAAGTTATTACTGGTTGTTACAGTTTTAAGTCTATGCCCACCTTTCCGAAATGGGATCTTAAAGTTCCAAAATATGGAGGTTAATGCCAAATATAATATTTTAATATTATAGATACACATTAACGAATATGACTAACAAACAAAATAAATATAATAATGTTGTTATTCGTGAAGGGTTTTTCGGTGGAATTAAAAAACTTATTAAAAAAGCCGTTAATAAAGTTGCAAATGCTGTTAAGAAAACTTTTTTAAAACCAATAAATGCCATGAAAAATGCTATTATGAAACCCATCAGAAGTATTGAAGACTTTATTCGAATGGTATTGTGTTTAGCGCTCTTCTTACAAAATATGTTTGCTTGGTTCTCTCAAACTCTTCTCACTCTCACCAAATATTTTTTGGCAGCGCCATTTTGCTTCATGTTTTGGATTTTGGATTCGCTTGTTTTATGTGTTCAATATATTATTATTGATGTTATCTTAAATTTACTTTTACAACCTGCTATTTATATTGGTAATATGCTCGGATATCCTTTTGTAGATGATATTAAAATTACCGGCGAATATAAAAAGACTTTATATGAAAATACTAACTTACTGAGAATGATGGTTAATGGCATAGATAATGGTTTAGACCTTCCATATAAAATACACGATAAGTGTTTTGGAATTGAAGAAATTAAACCTTTTCCTAAGTATTATTCATAATATTATGATTATATCTATCTCTAATATATAATCATATGCCACGTAAATGCGCCCCTGGTGTTATTTGTATTGAAAATATGACTTTGTTCGTTCTACTCGCCATTTTTGTTTTACTTGCTACTATTTATTATAATCAGTATACCAGTCAAAGACAACCTAAAAGACAACGCACAAAAACTCTTGTCGTACAACAACCGAATTCTCTTGCTAGTGTTGCTACACGAGGGGACACATTTAACGACCCTTATGCACCACCATTGAAAAATGACGGTTTATATTTCCGCGGAGACTCCAGTGATATACGCGGTGTACCGCCACCAATTCAAGTTCCTGTAAATATTGAAACGCGGGGCGTCACTAGTAGTTATAGTCAAGTAGGCATTTTAACCAACAGTGGTCCTGAAAACTTAATTTTACCTTTAATGGGACGTAGACATATGGCTGGACGCGATAAATGGCAGTATTATACTATATCTAATACTGGTATGGTTAATACTAAATTACCGGTTAGTGTCAAAGGAAAAAGTTGTACTTCCGAGTATGGTTGTGATTCTATTATGAATGGGGATCAAATATATGTTGAGGGATATAATAGCACATTTAATGCTACGATCTATGAGAACGGAACTTTTAGTTATATTCCGCAATTATAGAAATATAAACGGTTTTTAATCTTAATAGTATATAGGTAAATATACTATTAAAATGGGTGAAAATAATGAAATTAATGAAAATAATGAACGCAAACACTCAGATATCATAAGAGCCATAATGAGTTGGATAAAACTAAAGAAGGATGAGAAGGATACTAGTCTTATAAATGCAATCGATGTGAATATTAATATTAATAACGATTACTATCAAGGTATATCAGAATTTATTAATGAGTTAAATAAAACAAAGAGTATCAGTCAAACAGTTGAAAAGATTCTTAATGATCGATATGATGCCAAACTAAGTGTTTTGAATGAAGCAATTTTGAATGCATTCAATATAATTAATAAGAGTGTTATTACAAATTACCAAGATAGTATCTCACTTGTTAATGAGTTAAATAAAACAAAGAGTATCAGTCAAACAGTTGAAAAGATTCTTAATGATCGATATGATGCCAAACTAAGTGATTCGAATGAAGCAATTTTGGATGCATTCAATACAATTAATAAGAGTCTTAATACAAATTACCAAGATAGTATCTTACTCTTTGTTAATGAGTTAAATAAAACAAAGAGTATCAGTCAAACAGTTGAAAAGATTCTTAATAATCAATCTAATACCAAACTAAGTGATTCGAATGAAGCAATTTTGAATGCATTCAATATAATTAATAAGAGTGTTAATACAAATTACCAAGATAGTATCTCACTCTTTGTTAATGAGTTAAATGAAACACACAAAATTAATACAACTGTTGAAAAGATTCTTAATGCTCAATATGATACCAAACTAAGTGATTCGAATGAAGCAATTTTGAATGCATTCAATATAATTAATAAGAGTGTTAATACAAATTACCAAGATAGTATCTCACTCTTTGTTAATGAGTTAAATGAAACAC
>Ga0181387_1000095_pt1 | contig 18936 bp, 12 predicted proteins | sample 10SPOviralmetaG_FD_130119 | JGI IMG/M metagenome (GOLD analysis project Ga0181387, IMG submission 130119) | Marine viral communities from the oligotrophic San Pedro Time Series (SPOT) site, San Pedro Channel, CA, USA - 10 SPOT_SRF_2010-04-27 | ecosystem: Environmental > Aquatic > Marine > Strait...
CGCATACATGCACGTGATGTGAATATATCAACAAATACATTATTAATTGAAGATGATTCTGGCAATAAAATAGGTATGAGTTTTGATGCCGCTACTGGTGCTGTAAATTATAATGTTACTACTTTTGAAGGAGAACAGTTCACAATTAAGGGTGTTCAAACACAGAAAATCAGTTCTGGGGGTGGAACAATTGATCCATCTTTATTGGAATTCACTGGACTGGCATTCGGTGATACTTTTGATTGTGGAGAAACATTTGATATTACAACTGCATATACTTTTAATCTTGCAACAACTACATACACGAGAAACAGTCCAAATTCATTCGTTACTGCAGTAGGACCACAGAATTTGAATGAATTTTTATCAAATGATAATGTAACATCTTTATTAGGTTCATTAGAAACTGGAAACTATGCAGTCATTCGTGTTGGAACAGACCACGGTCGTATAGCAGATAATTTTTTAGCACCGATTGAAGATATATCAACTCAGTCGGACAGAAGCGATAGAATATTAATTGCAAAAAAGAAAACAGACACCGAATTAGAATGGAGCGACTGGGGAACAGAAGGGGACATTAACCATAATATTGCCGGTAATTATTTGAATTTTATCGAATTAAAAAATATTAATATGGCGAGTGGAACATATTTTGTAGCAAAGACGGACGGGGATATTTTATATAATATTAAGGATACAGATTTTTTAACAAATGCTGACTTAAGTGGTATTGTAAATGGAGATTTATTTTTATATGTTGCTCGTGGTTCCGGTAAGAATTGGACGAAAATACCTGTTTCACTACCTGCGTCTGGTAGTATTACTACACAAATGTTATCAGATGGTGCCATTGCTACTTCTAAAATCGGTTTCGCTGCTGTAACTACAGATAAATTAGCAAATAATTCAGTCAACACCGATCAAATTATAGACGAGTCTATAACTGCTGCTAAGATACAATCCGGTGCAATTAGTGGAAGTTCGTTTGCTGACGATTCTATTAGTGGTGTAAAAATATCAACTGGAAGTATACCACTTAATCGTCTAGATGGTAGTGCGTTAAATGGAAAACAAGATACTCTTACAGCAGGTGACAATATCAATATTGTAGGTACAACAATATCAGCAGTTGTTAATACTGTAATTCCCGACGGGTCCATTGTTAATTCGAAATTGGCGTTGAATTCCGTTCAAGCAAATAATATAGCTGCAACTTCTATTACAGGGTCAAAAATATCTAGTATTAACGACGATGCTGGTGCTGCGATTGATTATACAAAAATAGCGGATGATGCCGTTATTACTAGAACAATAGCGAATAATGCAGTAACCACTGATAAAATCGTAAATGGTGCCGTGACTAATGATAAAATATCAACTGTAGATGGTAGTAAACTAGTAATAGCAAGTGTTACAGCAGGTAAGATAGCACCAGGAGCAGTAAACATAAGTAACATTTTAGTAGATGGTATAGTTACAAGTGCTAAATTGGAAAAAAATGCTGTAGACTCTTACATTACTGCCGGTGCAAATGTAACATTAACAAAAGATGCGGGAACGGGAATTGTTACAATTGCTTCGTCAGGTGGAGGTGGTGGAGGTGGTGGAGGGATAACTGGAACAAGTATATCAGTTAATACAATAAATGAAAGTACATCTGCGTCTGGCGTAACTATTGATAGCGTTTTATTGAAGGATAATAATGTTACAGCGCACACAGTGACTGCCCAAAATTATGCAGTCGGTGGAACTAATTTTATTTCGGCATCAAGACAAGGTAATTTCAGAGATTTGGAAGTAAAAGATAATAATAATAACGCTACAATTTTATTAACTGGTGAGGGTGGTGATATGTCCCTAGAAGGTACATTAACAGTTGATACAATTGGTGAAAGTACATCTGCATCCGGTGTAACAATTGATAGCGTTTTATTGAAGGATAATAATGTTACAGCGCACACAGTGACTGCCCAAAATTATGCAGTCGGTGGAACTAATTTTATTTCGGCATCAAGACAAGGTAATTTCAGAGATTTGGAGGTAAAAGATAATAATAATAATGCTACAATTTTGTTAACTGGTGATGGTGGTGAATTAACACTATCTGGAAGTATTAAACAGTGGAATCCTTAATTAAAACGCAATTTATATATATATATTATTTATAAATCTAATATATATAATGAGTTCAGGTGGAAGTTGGTTACAATTTGGAAATTCTTCGAATAAATTTAAATCTTCTTATGTACGTGGATTTTTAGATATATGTGGTAATATTTTGGTTAGAAAAGGTGGAATTAATATGTCAGATGGTGATATTTCTTGCAACGGAGACATTTATGTAAATAGAATTAGAGACTTTGACGGAAATTTAATTGTTAGTAGTAGTGGAAGTGGGACAGTAATTGACGATACAACGAATTTAACAATAAATAGTTTAACAGAAGTTAAAAGTACATCACGTTTAACAGGAAATGTTGGAGTTGGAAAAGCACCAACAGCAAATGCAATTGATATAAGCGGAAATACAAATGCAGTGGGTAATTTAACTGTAAGTGGAACCAGTGAATTATTGGGTTCTAATGCAAGTGTAGGTAAAACACATGACACAAACTATAATTTAGATGTTAATGGAAATATTAGAGCAAGTGATGACATTTATATGAGAGGTTCTGCTGTTATTACGAGTGATGCTTCAACGACGACTGATACATCAGGCGCTATTCTTTATGTAAAAGATACAAGAACAGATCTATCTAATAATGTTATTTTACATGCAGCAAATAGTGTATTTAAAGCATCTCAGAGTGGTAATCCTAATAGAACAAATAGTCTGGAAATAGATAGTGCAAACCGTCGTATATTACCTTATGTTAGAGATAGTGCTGGAAATATACTGAATGAAGCAATTGGTGGTGGTTGGGAACTAGGTGGACCTGGACCTAATCGTCTTGATAGAATACACGCGCGTGATGTGAATATATCAACAAATACATTATTAATTGAAGATGATTCTGGTAATAAAATAGGCATGAGTTTTGATGCTGCTACTGGTGCTGTAAATTATAATGTTACTACTGCTGAAAACGAACAATTTACAATAAAAGGCGTTCAAACACAAAAAATTAGTTCTGGTGGAGGAACGATTGATCCATCTTTATTAGAATTTACTGGGTTATCCTTCGGTGATACGTTTGATTCTAACGCAACAAAGGATTTAACAACAACTTTTACATATAATTTGGATACTAGAACATATAGTAATGATTTTCTATCAAGCACTGCAGGAACACAAACATTAGCAGATTTCATAGGCGCTGGTGCATCTAATGCGAGTAACCTATTAGGAACCATAACTTCTGGTGATTGTGTTGTTATTAAAGTAAACAATGATGACAGACCAGACGAAGACAGATTGGATGGTATCGATATTTCAGGTAGTTTTGTTGATCTTACTGATAAAGTTATTAGTGTTAAAAATAAGAGCGGTTCATTAGAATGGAAAGTGTGGGGTACGCTTGCCCAATTAAATAATAACACGATTGGAAATTTCTTGAATTTTATCGAATTAAAAAATATTAACATGGCAAGTGGTACTTATTTTGTAGCAAAAACAAATGGAAACCTTGTTTATAATAACGCAAACGAAGAATTCATTAAAAATGATGATCTACTTGGTGTTGTAAATGGAGATTTATTCTTATATATTGATAGAGAACCTGGTAACAACTGGACTAAAATACCAGTATCTCTACCGGCTTCTGGAAGTATAACTACACAAATGTTATCTGATGGTGCAGTTGCAACCAGTAAACTAGGAATTGTTTCTGTTACTAACGCAAAAATTGCAGATGGTGCCATAACAAACGATAAACTCGCTGATAATTCAATAACTGCTGCTAAAATCCAATCTGGTGCGATTGACGGTAATACATTTGCCGACGATTCTATTAATGGTATTAAAATTGCGAGTGGAACTATAACACTTGATCGCTTACATAGTAATGCATTGAACGGGAAACAAGATACATTAAATGCTGGTTCTAATATAACCATTGATAATGTAACTAATACAATTAGTGCAACTGTTGACGCTAGTATTCCTGATAGTTCTATAACAAATGGTAAAATGGCGATTAATTCAATAAATACAAATAATATTATATCTAGTGCTGTTACAGGCGCTAAAATCGCTGATGATACTATTACAATATTGAATATGACCGCAAATTCTGTAGGTACATCAAATATAGAGAATAATGCCATAGTTTCTGCAAAAATAACAGATGGTAATATTACATCTAGTAAATTAGCTACAGCATCTGTAATAGCAGGTAAAATCGCAACAGGAGCTATTAATGTAAGTAATATTATAGCAGATGGTGTATTAACTGGAGCAAAATTAGCAAATTATACAGTTAATACTGATAAAATTATCGATGGTAACATAACTGGAGCAAAATTAGCAAATGATGCAGTTGATACTGATAAAGTTGCTGACGGAAGCATAACCGGTGCAAAGTTACATAATGATGCAGTCGATTCTTATATTACCGCCGGTTCCAATGTAACTCTAACAAAGGATAATGCTACTGGCGTAGTAACTATCGCTTCTTCTGGTGGAGGTGGAGGTGGAGGTGGAGGTACAGTAAGTGATGGTGACATAACAACAGCAAAGTTAGCAGATAATGCTGTAACATCTATAAAAATAGCAAATAATGCAGTAACTTCTGCAAAAATACATAAGGATGTTGTAGATTCTTATATTACTGCCGGTTCTAATGTAACTCTGACAAAAGACAATTCTACGGGAGTAGTAACAATAGCATCCTCTGGAGGAGGAGGCGGAGGAGGCGGAGGTGGTTCTGTTGGAACTAGTAGTGAATTAGTTATAAACGACTTGGAAATAAATAAAACTACCACATTTGAAAACACAATAATTAGTGGAACGAATGCTAATGATAAATTTGGTTCACACTCAACTATGAACAAAGACGGAAATGTAATAATTACGGGTGATAATGGGAATAATATATACATTTATCGTCTCAATGGTGCTAGTAAATTATGGGAACTTGATCATACGATAACAAATGGTGGTAAATATATGGGTTTGAGTGGTAATGGTAATGTTATTCTTGCATCAACAGGTTCCACAAATAGTACGAAATACACATACGATGGTAGTGCTTGGGATTCCGGAACTACATTGAACTATCCAGCAAAGCATTTTACAATTGATTATACTGGAGAAATTATTGTATTTTGTCACGATTCTAATCCTCCCATTAAAATATATAGAACAAGCGATCAATCAGTTGTAGAACAGGGTGGTTCTAGTGGTACTTCAACTTATTTACCATATTATATGCGTATACAAAATAATAATTTATCAAGTACAGGATGGTCTTGTGAAGTCAGTAAGGATGGTAATACATTAGTTGCTTCTTATTTTGAGTGTATCCTTTCAAATGAATATTTTATTCATGAAAATCATACTGATGATCCAACCGGTACTCATTACCATACAGGTCAACCGTGGGGTTTGGTATCTACATGGAAATATACAGGGGGCACTTGGGTTCGTAGTAACTTATTTGGACCCAAGTGGGGTCGTAATGCCACAATAAATTCAGACGGTTCAAAGTTAGCATTTTCTACTGGTAGAACGACGTACGGACAATACGCCACCGAAAATACTATACGAATATATAATTATGATGGAAGTGCTTGGGTATTGGAAGATGAAATTGAAAGAATAAAAGATCCAATTATTAAAAGTTGGTACTGGGGTCAACAATTGAAATTTAGTGACGATGGAGAAACTTTATTGGTTGGTGCCAGTTATGACGGCGGTGGTGCAGCCAAAGCTCATACATATTTTAACACACAACAAATAGAAAAAATTGGATATTCAAAAGAAGCCTTCTTATATAAGAAAATTAATAATACTTGGAGTAAAACAAACACATTCCTTACCAATGTTTTTAGAGACAATTTATCACTGGATTCCAGTAACTTTGGCGAGAGTCTTGATATGAGTTCAGACGGTAAGAAAATTATATTAAGTGAAGATAACTATTATACAGCAGATAAAAATAGCTTGGGACGGGTTCATCTGATAGACATGGATAATCTAGAATCAGTGCGTACAAATGGAGGGTTATCAATTACAGAAGATTTAAGTGTTGGTAATAATGCAATTGTTGATGGAATAATACAAAGTAGTAAAATATATACCAATAATGCTTCTGTTGGGGATTCAATGACTATTGGGGGACCTGAAATATACGGACCTCTTCTCGATACTGGTTTAACAAGTTCGAATATTGGCGATAGACGTAATTATTCTCTATATGTTAGAAATTCACAATTAAATCACGGTATTCAGTTTCCTTGGGGTGATTATGTAGAATCTAAAACTAGATTTGACGGAAACGCATTTTTATACGGTTCTATGAATGGTGGTGGTATTAATGCTGCAGATTCACAGAGAGGTTTACAATTACTCGGTGATGGAAATGTTATAGCAATGAATGAAATAACCTGTTCCAAGATTACTTCCAATGAATTCTTCAATCCAAACGGGGGCGATACTAATTCAGCAAATGTAACATCGAGTATTAGAATGACTTCTGAACAGCATTTATTATCCAATAATTTAATTGGACCATCTATATTATCTATACCAATATTACAAACGACTATATATGGAAGTAGTTATCAATGGATGGATATGTTTGACACTCGACTTGGAATGAGTTCAGATGGTAATCGCATGTTATCTGCATCTAGATATGGAAGTTGCATCTTTGTATGGAATCGTGATCCTACAACTAATACATGGGATACAACACCTACATCAGTACCAATTGTTTATAATACATATATTGCTGCTTATTCAGGAGATGGAAATGTATTAGCCAGTGTAGATGGAGCACAAGGTTCAACTACAGAAATTATAATTAATAGATATGATGGTACTAGTTGGAGCGAACAAACACAAAGACTTACAGATCAGAGTGGTAAATCTTATGGTGGCAATTTCGCCAGAAATATTAAATTAAATGAAGATGGTTCTAAAATATTAGTTGCGTCTTACACAAGTTCGGCTCTATGTGGTTTATATATTTATGATACGGTTACTGCTTCATTATTAATTGAAATTGACTGTTCGAATACCATAAATATTCAGTCATATGGTGGTTATTATGTTGGTTGTGATTTTTCTGCCGATAGTAGTACCGTTACAACAGGAAATGGAAGTAATTCTATATCTACCGCACGTGTATACACATGGGATATTGATTATGTTAATAGCACTGCTACACAAAGTGAAATTGTGGTAGTTGCACCTACCGGTACAAGTGGTACTGAGAGACCAGGAAGAAATATTTCTATAAATCATAATGGAACTGTCCTTGTTTATGTATCTGGAACTGGGAATGATAATATGAGAGTTGAGGTCCAGCGACGTGCAAGTAAAAGTGATCCATGGGCATTAGAAAAACAATTTGTAGGAGGTGATGTTGTTCCACTAACCACTCGTGCAAATGAAATTGGTGGACCCGAAGCAGGTAAATTAGTTATATCAAAAGATGGTTCTACTCTCATTATTACACAAAATCAAGGTAGAAATGATTCTACAGATTCGCACGTATCACTTTCTAAGTATATAAATGGAGAATGGCAACCATTTTATAATATTAAGGGGGCGACCAATAAGGATTTTGGTTTTGGTTTGGCGTGCGATTGGTATGGTAATCGCATTGCTATTGGTGAAGGTGAGTACGGTAAGACAGCACACATATATGATATACCATCAAACACAGGTGAAAGTCTAGATATAATGTCAACTTCAGTAACTATCAAAACTGGACCAGAATTGACTAATGCTATACATATTGATGCATCTGGTAATGTAGGAATTGGAGTAAATGCTGTTTCAAATACAAAATTAAATGTCGATGGTACCATTAACGCAACAGGTGCTATCACTGGAGATAGTGACGATAGATTGAAGGAGAACGAAACGCTTATTGCGGGTGCAACAGAAACATTGATGAAAATAAAACCCGAAATTTATGATAAAAAACCATCTATAAATAATAATAATCATGCAGATTGGAAGAAAGAAAGTGGTGTTATCGCTCAGGAATTATGGTACTCTGCGCCCGAATTAAGACATTTAGTATCTTTGGGTAGTAAACATCAAGGATATAAATATGTTACAAAAACTGTATCTATTGAAAAAGAAGAAATAATTGATGATTATGATTTATCTGGTAATAAATATGATGATAATGGTAATGTTATTAATGCGGACGGAAATATTATTAAAAATATAATACGAGTTGATAATTCAGGTAATTTAATTGATTCTGTTGGTTCAATCATTCAAAGTAATTTTGTTGATAGTTCGGGTAATATAAAAGGTGAGATAGATAAAATGCCTTCTCAGGGCATTATTGTAGATGGTAATGATATTAAACTTCGTATAAATTATAGAAATAAAAAGGTTTTTGAAGTAACACAAGAACCTATATTGGTAAAAATAGATCCCAATGAAATACAAAATATTGATTTAACAAATGTAGATATTCAAAATGACCCAGATTATAATGCTTATGGATGGGGAGAAACACCCGCATCTGTTAATTATATTGGATTAATTCCTTATCTTATCAAGTCAAATCAAGAGCAACAAGGTATTATTAATCAACTTAAAAATAATATTGAAAGTAAAACACAAAAAATAACTTCTATGGAACAAAGATTAAATGCTCTTGAAAATCCATAAATAAATTTCTCGTAAACATATTTATAAGAAATTTAGTATTATAATATAAATGAGTATGGATCTTGATATAAAAAATTATAGTATTCGCGACTTGGAAACCTTCTTCAAATTAGAAGCCGATGTGTATACACCAAGTGATGTAGAATTGAAAGAATATGAAATAAGGGAAACTCTTCTGAAGAGCGGACATGTAGATAAAAAATTACAGCGTGATTTAATTGAATTTTTAAAACAAGCAAAGCGATGGTTGCTATACACAAAATTTGGTAATTCTGCGGCCGAACCCTTACCGAGCAATGATACAAATAAAGGCAATTCGCAAGATCAAATAGAGTATCAACAACCACCAAGTGGAATACCGAAAAATCATCGTTTGGATCCCATCGATATACCAACTACAGATTTACCTACATATTCGCGTGTAGATGATGAAATATCAAAACGCGCAGTTCGTGAATATAATTATACATATCCCAGTGAATTTTATCAAGGAATTTTAAATCCACTTAATAAGCGCGTAATAACAAAATGTGTTTCAGTAGACACGCGTTTTCGTAATAATTACCAGACAACTGACCCAACTGATTTTGTAATTACATTACCGTCCAAATTACATAAAGTCGTTTCTATGCAATTGGCTGCGCTAGAATTTCCCATTTCATTTTATAAAATTTCATCAGCATATGGAAACAATTTTTTATATTTATATGTGAATACCCAATATTATATCGGTGGTCCAATCGAACAATACGAAATGATAGTGACAATACCAGATGGAAATTATAGTTCATTTGATCTTCTCGATAAGATTAACGCTACACTTAAACCCGTTGATGCCAGTGGAGTTATGTTAGAACCAGATAATATTTTTTCTTATATCCAACTATCATTAGATGTAAATGATAATAGAAGTGGAACTGCGAAAGTGACTATAGAAGCAACCGGTGAAAAGGCATCGGCGATTAATGCCATTGGGTTAGACTTTAAAAAAAATATACACGGTCAGGACGATTTAGAAAATTTTACAACTAAAATTGGATGGAATTTAGGATTTTCACAAGAAAAATATTTTGGAGAAGCGAGTTATACTGGCGAGACTACTATTGATATGAATATTATGAGATATGTATATCTATCTGTTGACGATTTCCAACGAAGTGTAAATAAAGTATTTTTTAGCACGTTTCATGATCAAAGTGTAGATCAGAATACTCTAGCACGCATTTCTTTAGAAGCCGATAATTTCGAAGTTATTATGGAAAATAATTATAATCTGGTAACAGTTCCTCGTGAATATTATGGACCAGTAGATATACAGAAGTTAAGAGTTCGGTTATTTGATGATCATGGACGTCCTCTTAATATGAATAATGCCAATTATTCATTTGCACTTAATTTTAAAATGCTTTATGACATGTAAATAATATATATTCAAAATATATATAAAATGGCCGACATTGATCCATCCGCTAACATAACTGACCCGAATCCTCTCCTACCTGAACTCCCCATATACCAAGGTTTATTCTATGCTTTTGACGCATGTGGTGGTTTCCATTTAGCAGAAGGTATTGCAAAGGTTGATCTAGCTGCTCAATCCTCATTAGAAATGTTCGATCTTACTAATTGCGTCCAAGTTATGATGGACGTTCGTTTATTTAACCAAAAATTAGGTGTTATGAAAGATGTATCTAGTAATACCGCAATATTAAATACAGGAGGTAGCACCACTTGGACCTATCCTTATTCTACACTGAATACTTCTTATAATAAAATAACTCAACAATTTGAAGATAAAGATGGTAACCAAGTTGATAGTGTAGCGATTGATGCCCTTGAATTCTCAACCGACATTTCCGCTGGAGGAAATATGGCAATTTTGTCAGTCGGTGTATTGGCAACATTATATGATGATTTTGATGATTATGTAAAACAATACTTTGGATATGCTGGTGGTTTTGCATCCTTGTTTGATTCTGCTGGAACTTTTGAAATTGGTGAAGGTTTTAATGAGGATAAATTATTTGATCTTATTACCGATTCTAGTCACAATGGTACCTGGGGATATGACGCTTGTAATAACCCATTTTTTTCAAATGTATCACAGGTTGGTCAGTTTAAGTATAATGCTGATATTAGTGGTTCCATCTCAGTTGATAATATCATTGAATCGTTGCGTTTTGTAGTAGACAGTAATATTTTCGGTAACCGTCATCCCCAAGGCATTGAAAGCACTGTACAAAATCCTGCTGCTATATATGATGTAACGGTTGTTGATACTTGTGGTAATGAACTTAACGAGGTGAACAAATTCTACATTAATGACATTCAACAACCTATACTTGGTTTAACACAGAGTAGTGGAACTTCTGTTTATAATTATCGTTTTAGACAAACCTTGGCAAGTTATGCAAATCATCCATTCCAGATTGTTACTGGTGATGGCAATGGTGTTGCTGGTACTACCAATGCATCGAGTAACATTACAGTAACATATGATGCTTCAGATGCAACATATCAATATATTGATGTAAGTTTTGACGGCGATTCAGGTATGGATAATACTTTGACGGGGGGAAAGAAACAATTCTACTATAGATGCCAATTACACGCTGGTATGGGTGGTATTATTATAAACCACGGTTTATATGATAATCTTGTTGCCGATAGCAGTGATCCATCAGGAAATGCTTATATTCATGATATTGCAGGTACCACTCCAGATGCAAGTTACCAATATAACTTTGGTGTTGGTGACGGATTTATGGCAAATGATCTTATTTTTGTTCGTGAGGGCATTAGAATGAAGGTTGAAGTCAAAATCGATGTAGAGGCATCTATGCCTATTAATAACATTGGTCCTTTGAATACAACCGCATTGAAAACTTCACAGCAATCTACTTTCCAAAATTTTGCGACTGATGCTTCTAATAATATTGTTCTAGGCGGTATTCAAAATCCTAATGTTCCTGGGTTGGAAGGAACATTCAGTTTGGAAGATATTGTTGGACGCACAGCAATTCAGCGTACTGTTCAAGTTCCACTTGTTATTCGTCTTGCTAATATGCATAATGGTGTAGATGCACGCTATCAGAGTACCCTACCTAAATTTGATAAATCATAATTTCAAATTATAACTTAAAAATAATAAAATAATTTATTATTTTTATCATAATAATTAATTACCTGGTAATGGTGTTCTCACTATACTAGATACTGGTCTATCATCATCATCATCTACGCACTTTTTACCTAGTCCAAGAACATATGAACTACTATCCATTGCCGGACCTCCTTCTATCTTTGTTATATCTTTTGTTATATTACATTCAAGTGTATTTCTAGACATAGGAACGTCTGGTTTACAAGCGGGAGGTTGACTTGATGGTTCGGTGCAAGTATTTGCTTCTTCTATCAAGCGCTCTCTTAATTTCTTAATATACATATTAGATGAATATGTGTCTTGATTTGAATCGACTTTTACTGTTCCTTTACCACTGCGTAACCATTTATGGCGCGTCATTAATTGACCTAGATTATTCATAGAGGATGCTTTCACAACAGTTGGATCGTTTAAACTACAAATACCGGTTGATAACATGTTTGAATTAAATTCACCACAGCAACCACCATGCCCCCTAGGAGCACCACCTCTCATAAGGGATCTTGATAAATGACGACCTCTATTATCTTGACCTACATATCCCTGACTACGTCTTGTTCCGTTCAACGAAAATTGCTTTTCTCCCACACTTGAATTATTATATTTCGCAGCTGTTTTTCTTTTTAATACGGCGAGAGACATTGTATATCATATTTGTATATATTATTACTTCTATATCTCTAAAACAACTTTGATAAATAAATGCTTCCTTCCCAAACTACCGCCGTTTGATAGTTTCCACCAAATGATATGGCAATTGAACTCCAATGTTTATAATTTATATCATTGGTACTTGTTTCCCATGTTACACCATAATCAGTAGACATATATATATTATCATATCTTGATAATAATGACTGATATTGACCGGTTCCGCTTACCGCTACATCACTCCATAGTTGTTCTCCTAAATCGCTTTTTAATGTCCAAGTATTACCATAATTAGATGATAAGTATACTCCGCCATTATCTACACACGCTGTCTGATATTCACCAGATGAAGACATAGATACCGATGCCCATGGCACATTGAGAGCGTATATTTTTGTCCAGTTCACACCATAATTACCCGATACATATATTGCGTCGTTGAATGATAATGCCGTTTGATACTGTCCTGTAAATGAAACAGACACAGAGCGCCAATCCTTACGTCCTATTTCGGGAATAGGTGTGTTCCAAGTTACACCAGAGTTATCGGAACAGTGGATAAACCCATTTGTGCTAACTGCAGTTTGATACTGTGCGGTTGAATTAATATCAATTGATGCCCATTCTAGAATATCTCCTGTTGTTGTCCATGTTACGCCGTAATCGTCCGATAAAAACACATTGGTATTATATGCTACGGCAGATTGAAATTGTCCAGTATCTGAAATACTAACACTACTCCAAGATGTTGTTGCATAACCTGTGGGCGAAACATCGGTCCATGTTACACCATAATTGTCAGATCTGTATATTCCTCCACCATATTCCAGAGCCGTCTGATATTGTCCATTGGAAGATAACGCAACTGATGTCCACGAACGATTGCCTTGCTGAAATCCACGATTTACCCAGTTATACGGGTCGGTAGTAATAATATTATTCGATGGTTCAGTATATGAATTGACATTCTCGTATGGTAAATTTGCTAGGCGGATAAGTAGCGGTATATTCGTTTGACGACTTATTTTTGTTGTTGTAGCATTACTAATTGATGAAAATAACTTCTCGGGGGATTCATAATCGTGATCCTGTAATAATGATTGGACTTTATCTATCCCCGCCAATGAATTAAGAGGGAGAAAACTTTCGGTATCTATTTGTGTATTCAATGTTATTTGTAATCCATTTGGAATAAATATTAAATCTCCTGATAAAAACCCTTCTTCTACAATCGGATTATCACTTGGATCGCGATTTCCAAACACATTTAAAACACACGCTGTCTTTAATAATTCATTTACACTATTTATAGTTACTGAACCGGATAAATCGCTCACATAAGCACCACTAGAATCGATTGGTTTTTCTGTTATTATATGAAGAAAGGCACTGGCGTCAAATACTCCGCCGTTTATTATATAATCACTTGTGTCGCTAAATAATGTGGAAAATCCAGTTGGACCACTAAAATATTGTTGTACAAAGTCATCAAATTCATCATATAGTGTATTCAATCGCCCAACCGATATAACTTGATTTACTTGCATTCCGTTTACAAAGTCGTCCGCACTTATAGTTATTTCATCTATGGGAAAATTATCAGAAGCGTCATTGAATGATGTATCTATTATATTTATATTTGAAGCATCTTTTATCAATCCTATCTTTTCATTAAATGTTTTTACATCGTATAAAACCTGAACCGAATCAGTTAAATCAAATTTTTCAAATAGTTCGTTTAAATCGTATCTTACGGCAGGTGCTCCTTCTTCGCCTACAAAACCACCACTTGCGTTAAATGTATAATAATATCCTTCTAAGTAATAATATGTATTTGGATACGATGACATATTTATATTATAAGTATAATATAAGACTAACTTTTTTATGCAACATAAACCTAAAATTGATTTTAATTATATAAACGCTATGGTTCATATAATTAAAATGGAAACTTCTAATAATGACTGTTCTGACCCAATTGAATCATATTTACAGTCTCTCAGTGCTATCGAACTGAAGGCACTTGAAATCGCAAAGACACAATTGCAATCATCGTTCTCCGTTGAAAAAAGCATTGGATATATCGAATGGGTTAAAAAGCAAGAAGTAAATAACTAATCTTGCTTTGTCCGTTTAAAATCTTTATATGACATCTTTGTTGATATTATACTCGCCTTAGATGTATTAAACATATCGTCGTAACTTGTATTTTTATTTGCTTGTGTATGCTTCTTTTGTAATATATGAAAATTGTATATTTTTCCTAGAGATACGAATCTATTTACACTTTGCTCTTTCATTGGTTTCTTATCCTTTTTTGTTTCTTCTTCTTCTTCTTTCATCTTTTTATTTGACTTTAATCGTGCAAAAGGAGCATTTTTTAAGATATTTTTCAACTCCTTCTTTTTTTTATCTTCATCATCGTTATGTATTTTAATTAATGGTGAAATATAGACATTTTCTATGAAAACTTTCTCGGTATCTTCGTCGATCTCATTGTCTGCGTCGTTTTCATCACTCACCTTATCACATTTTAAGGTATCTTCGTCATAGTAAAAATCTCTACAGAAGAATCGAATTACATATTTCATAGCAACCGCATTCAAAATAGTTATCGGCATAGACGTTTGATCTGTATAATATGTAAAAGCCTGTTTATAAGCATCATAAAACATAATAATAGAACCTTTCGGTGTGTTTTCGTATAATATACGTGTTTTCCAAGCAGTCTCTATCTCATTCTTATCGTTTTTCATAAAAGCTGTATATTCTTTTTTATTATAAAATAAGGATTCTATATTTTCGCTCATATTTTTATCACTTGTATATGATTTCAAAAGTTGATCTTTATTTTTATTTATATATTCTATAATAGGATCTTTCGTCTCTTCTATTTCTACAGGGTCGCCATAATACATGTAATATACGTGATATATAAAAAAATAAAAAACTGCAACTGGACAGATTAACTGTAACATTTATTATATATTACTCCAATAATTTTATATGATTATTTGAACATCTATTTAACTTAGTTGATTCTTTCTATATTCCCATAAGTTATCCAATTCATTATCCAAAATTGGAACTTCAACAACTTCGTAATCCTTACTATAATTATCTGGGTGGAGAACGACGAGTGCCAATTCCGTAACATCAATATCATACTTCTCCTTCAAAATTCGACGATAAACATTCAACTGTAGTGAATAATGCCAGAAATTTGTATCAGGCATGTGTGAAATACAAGGTGTAATAGCAGTCTTACCATAATAACTCTCATATTCAATACCCTTTGAACGCTTCCAATCATAAATCTTAAATTCGCCTGTATTTTCATCCTTGAACAGCATATCAATTGAACCAGATAGTTTCAGTTCTTCGTGATATATACACCATTCGGTTCTGTATGCTTTCAAGTGTGGATAATCCTTAACGAAATTTTGAAAATACTTATATTCAATACTGTTATCCTTTACATCCATCTCATTATAGTAGCACTCAATATTTAAATGTGTCTTTGTTCCTGCATTGGCGGCTGTGTCACGATTATCATCCCACATCTTTAATATATCCTTCTTCGTTTTCCCATAGTACTTATAATCAGGGTCATTCATCTTTGAACTTCGTAGAATATTATCAATGATTTTATGCGCATTGAACTTTGGAAAATGACTATGATTCCACGTGGTTACCGATGTGAAAGATGTATCACCGTGAACTGTATATATATGCGGTCCCTCGTCAAAACTAATAAAAGCATCCCTGGAATGAGCGTTCTTTTTCGCTAGAAGATCAATAGACATAACTGTTACTCCCTGTAAAATACTATTTATATTATTCAATTTTATTGATTTTATAGAAAATCTCTCAAAACTAAATTTGGATTCTCTTTTGATTTTTCGATTTTGGACATTTTAAAAATGTCCAATTTTGATTTTTATAAAAATACTTTTTCAGAAAGTTTTTTGAAAAATGGGTTCACTGCATAATGCTTTAATATGCGTTTTTCAATAAATATTTTGTTAGCATAAGTTTTTTTCTTATTTTCTTTCGTTTCATTTGGCATTTTTTTTTGTTTCCAATATTTAGGAAACAAATGGAAACAAAAAAATGCCGAAAAAATGCCGAAATTTACTATTGTGAAAAATGCAACTTTACTTGCAGTAAAAAAAGCAATTATATCAAACATTTAAACACTGCAAAACATAAAATGGAAACAACGGAAACAAAAAAATGCCAAAAAAATGCCTTACTGAATACCTGTGAATGTGGTAAAAAATATTCGTCACGATCAGGATTATGGAAACATCGTAAAAAATGTAAATTTATAAAAAATAAGATTGAAACCGACGAAAATCAAATTATTGAAACGAATAATCATGAGATCATCGAAACAAATGAAGAGAACCTAGATTATAAAGCAATGTTTTTAAAATCAATGGTACAAAACAACGAATTAATGAATGTTATTTCATCCCAAGCCGAGAAGAGCGAAAAGATGATGGGTGTATTGAAAGATGTGATTCCCAAGATCGGTAATAATAATACTATTACCACTACAAATAATAATAATCAATTTAATTTACAAGTTTTTTTAAATGAGGATTGTAAGGATGCATTAAATTTTTCCGAATTCATCGATAAGATACAAGTATCATTTGAAGATTTGGAGAACCAATCAAATGTTGGATATATTAAAGGCATTTCTCAACTATTTATAGAGAACCTTAAGGAACTAGGAACTCATAAAAGACCCATTCATTGTACCGATAAGAAGCGAAAAACATTATATATTAAAGAAAATAATGAATGGGATAAGGAAGGTTCTCGAGATACACTGAAAAATGGTATTCAAGAAGTAACCAAGAGAACCATGCAAACTCTTATTAAAGAAAAAGAGACAAATTCAGAAGAATATGCAGATATGGATTCAGAATTCTCTGAAAAATGCCTTTCTATACAACGAAATTTAATGCCAGGCATACCTCGTAATACAACATTTGAAAAGGTCATTGAAAATATATCAAAAACTTCAACAATTGTGGATAAAAACGTCTAGGTTCTCCAAAAATCAATAATATTCTATAATATTATTGACTACCGATTTAACCAATTCATAATCATTTCTTTACCGTCCTTCCCGTGTTCGGGGTGCCATTGAGTCATAACAGCATTTTTATATAAACAAGTCATAACTTCACCTTCGTACTGCATTTGTAATTTGATACAAGGACGCAAACTTGAAACGGGTATATATGTTTCGTGATTTCTCCACGCTTTTATAGGAGAACACAGACCTTTTGTTAGATAATTATTATATAAAATGTCCAATAAAAAAGTCCTTTTACGGTTGCGTTCTCGTTTTATTAGCTTACATCCGAGTTGTCCTAGAATACTTTCCATAGCATAGCATATCAAAAAAACCCGTTTACCTTCCATGCGAAGAATACGTGTATCTAATTGTGGTGCACGGTCTTTGGTTATATCCATTGGAGAACCTGTAAAAAACCAATGTTTTATATTAGATTTTTGCATAATTTCATAATGGTTCTCTTTATAATCGTAAATAACAACATCAAATCCCAATTCTTTTAAAACTCTTTCTATAGTGGGTAAGTCTCGCTTTGCATAATTAAAAATTCCAACTTTCATTCTATATAATAAATATATTTTAAATCACATTCTTTATCCATTTCAATATATCTTGACGATTACTTTTTGTTTCGCATAGTTTTTGCCTCATTTGGATAACCACGCGACGTTTCTGGTCTTTAATTTCGTCATCATCCTTATCTATGTGTATATCGTTTAACTGAATTGAGAGTAGTTTGCGCCATACTTCTTGAACCATTTTAATTAAACTATCATTATCGAATAAGCACCATTCGGGTTCATCATCAATAGTTTGATAAACATAAACACTCTTTTTATGTTTATATAATGGAAGAGAATCGCCCACATTGATATGTTCTAATACAATATCTTTAAAAGTTGTAAGAACCCCTCCGTGTAGTGTAAATAGATTATCGTAATGTTTCTTTTCCACCTTAATAAAGGTTAACCAATCGCCATAAAGATCTGGTGCATCCAATCCACCCTTACGTCTCACTTTATCAATATTTGTTTCACGATTTTCACTCAATCGGTCAATCTTTTTTTCAAGGTTATCTATCTTACTGCATAAACGTTGTATAACAGAATATAATTCTGCATTTGTTGGTTCGTATGTCATTTTAATATATTTGAACGATTAGTATTTATCTTTCAATTTTATATAGTGAAAGATGAAGATGAATTTTACAATTCAACCACC
>Ga0181387_1000098_pt1 | contig 18806 bp, 15 predicted proteins | sample 10SPOviralmetaG_FD_130119 | JGI IMG/M metagenome (GOLD analysis project Ga0181387, IMG submission 130119) | Marine viral communities from the oligotrophic San Pedro Time Series (SPOT) site, San Pedro Channel, CA, USA - 10 SPOT_SRF_2010-04-27 | ecosystem: Environmental > Aquatic > Marine > Strait...
GTGGTTTGTTTTCTAAAACTGTATTGAGAGTCAATGTCTTTTAAAAGTTCGTATGCTTTTGGTGATGCACTTACTGCTTTAAGTAGTTTAAATGCTCTATGTCCTTTATAACCACAAACCCAACATTGGAATTTTTGTGTTGATAAATTTAAGGTTAATTTTTTCTTATGGTGATTACAAGAGGGACAAGTAAATACAGCTTCTTCTCCTCCACGAGCTGACTTACTTTTACCTAAAACTGATTCTAATAACTGTTTTAATAAATCTTCTTTCATCTAAAGTCTCTATCGTAAAACTTACCTAATATATTGTCATTAAGATATTTATTAGTTTCTAATACCTCTAACACAAATTGCCACTTGCATTCTAAGTATGTAAGTTCTTTTTTATTAAAAGCCAATTGTAGTATTTTTCTTTTTAAGTCTTCTTTATTTGATTCTTTAATAAATGAATGCGAACCATAGTAGGTTTTCCAATCACTTTCTTTTTGTACTCTGATGTGTGTAGGGGTTCTTCCCTTTTTACCAGCGTATTCTAAAAGTTCTTTTTTAGTAAGTTTTTTCTTACGATTGTACATTAGTGATTTTTTACCAATGTATTTTTTTCCGGTTGGAATATGAGTTGTTTGATAAATAAATCCGAACACTCCTTCAGGAAGATCAGAAATTTTGTCTATTTGTTTGTCTAAGAAATACCACATAACCCTTAATGTACAAAAAGTATTTTAGGTATCCCAGCGAATAGCAAAAGTAGTGTCAGTTTCATCTGACATTCTAATTGGTTGACCTAATTTACCTACAACTAATAATTCGTTGTCTTCATTGTATAAACCAACTGTTGTAACATAAGGTTTAAATTGTGATCCTGTTGCAAAATTTGCTAAGTCTGGTTTTTGGTCTGATTTTATTTTTCTTGTGGAAATATTGTGTGTAAAATTATATTCGTCTGCTTGAATAGTACATTGATATTCATTTTCATATATAGGGTGGATATTTGAAAAAGATAATTTTTTAACTACAGTAGAAGGTAAAGCTATATCTTGGTGTTTAGGATGAGTTATTATAGAAACACCATTAGAATAAAATATATTTCCTACATAAGGATTTCCATCTAAACTAGAAGATAGATTTTCAATTTGCTGTTGTGTTTTTACAGAATTAAAAATCATTACATTAGATAAACTACCTGTATAATAATTGCTTATTTCGCCTTTACTACCTAAGTATAAGTTAGCTTGGTTTTCTGTTTGTCCTGTAGTTGTATCTGTTGTAGATGATATTTTAGAACCACTCATCCATATTTCCATTACAGATGCAGAACTCATACAAACTACATGGTGTAAAGATCCTGTAGTTATAGGAACAGTTACTGTTGGGGTGTTTACTCCATCACTTTTTTTAAAATTTAAATTTTGACTACTATCTATAAAAATTTCAAAAGGAAATCTATTTTTTTCTCTTACATCAAAGGGTTGAGAAGAGCCTGTAGTGTTTGTTTTTTTATTTATAGGTGTTTTTATTAATGTTTTTGTTGTGCTTTTACTTGCTATATATCCACTTGCACTTACAGGGTTAATAAAAAATGATATTGTAAAATCTTCTCCGGGGTTAAAATTATAGGTTTCGTTATGGGGTGCTACTATAGATGATGTTAAAGAATCAGTACTTAAAAAATTAATTTTAGATCCTGTGACTAAAGGTAAATTATAATCTTGTTGATTAAAAGTTATATTTTTATATTTTAAGGTATTAGAGTAATAACTATCATCATATATATTTTCATTATTATAGTATTTTAAAGGATTAGGTGAAGTTTTACCATAAAGATTATAATTAACATTATACTGTTTGAATCCTTTTATAGGCCCTAAATTGAAAACCTTTTCTTTTTCATCTATACTATGATTGATTAAATTAGTACCTGAAATTATTAAATTTCCTTTTTGATCATCTATTACAATACCAAAACTACCTGAAAAATTAAAAGTACCAGGTTTAATTTTATTTCCATATAAATTAGAAGGAATTGAAATTACATTTGTTTTTACATATAAATTTCTAGTTTGTAATAAGTAATCAGCGTCTCCTAATCTATTAGAAATATCTCTTATATGGTTTTTATAAAATAAATGATCTAATTGTTGATATTTAATTGAGTTATTAGTATCATTTCCATTGCTAAAGGTATCTAAAGTAGTTGTAGGGTAATTAAAAGTTTGAAAAGTAATACCTACTGCTGCTGCTGAAGCTGAATTAAATGTAAATTGTTTATTTGCATTAAATGGAATTCTTGATATATCATCGGGGCCTAGTGTTTTGTAAACTGCCATTTAATAACATTTTTAGTAATCTAATTTTACTCTAATAAGTGTTTCTGTTGTAAAGTCTTTTTTTAATGGTTGACTTAATTTTGCTACAGCTAGTAAATTATTATCATCATTATATAAACCTACTGTTGTTATATAAGTAGTAGGAGAATCACCCATAGATGTATTGTTTAAATTTCCATTTACATCTATATAAGAAGGATTAGATGAGTAATTAAATTCACTGTTTTTTACTCTTACAAACATAAATTGAGAGGATACTTTTTCTTCAGCATCTAATTCAAAACTAGCACCATCAACAATTGCATCAAACATTTTTTCTACTAATTTTTCTGTTGTTGCGTCAGTTCCTTCTGCATAAAAACTATCTACATTTCTTAAAGCTTCACCATTAAAAATTATTAATCCAGCTTCTGGATAAACAAAACCAAAAGATCCACTACTATCAAGAGCTCCTAATGTTTGGTCTAAACTAGAACCTGACATTAATCCGTTAGAACCAGATACTAAATTAAATTGTCTTCCTAAATTAGTTGTTGTTGATGAACCTGTTAGTGTTACACTATCGTCTGTTAAGTGAAGAATATTTGAACCATCATTTAATTTTAAATTTAATGAACCTGCTTTTAAAGCATGTTTATATCTTCCTCTAGCTACATTAATTACCCAAATATCATTAGGTTCAAAACCATTAAATGTAAAGTTTGAAGATTCATCACCAAATACTAATTGTCTATATTGATTATAAATTACTTTAGTTGCTGTGTTTCCTAAAGCTCCTGCTGTGTTTGTAAAATTTAATGATCCTGATCCTGCTTTATGACCATAAGAAATTGTATATTCTATAGAAGAAGATAATATGTCTTCTCCTTCTCTTACTTCTATAAAAAAGTTACCTTGAGAAGTAGCGTTAGTATATACTGCTTGTGCTGAAGATGTAAAATGGGTTGTTAATATATTTACATTATTATCCCAAGCATTTGATACTACTTTATCGGTGCTTACTACTAAATCTTCTGGGTTTAATCTGCTATATGATGCCATGTTTTATTATGTTAATGTTACTCCAGTTACACCTTGAGTATTAGAAGTAGCTATTACTTCTTTAGTTATTTCAACGGGAATAGTTACTCTTGCTCCCGAATCTACACCCTCAAGTGTAAGTGTTGTTAGTAATTTTGTATTTGTTCCAAATAATGTAGTACTATTAATAGATGTTAAACTAAATGAAGTACCTCTAATAGTTTCACTTAATGCTGAGTTACTAAATGGTCTTGCTGTAGACGAAGCTGCTGCTGACCCTACTCCTTCAAATGCTACTAATAATCTTCTGTCTGCTATAGTTGCTAAATATCCTCCTGGTTCTGTTACGTTTGCTAAACCTTGGAAATTTAAAGTATTTGGGTTTACAGAAGTTGTAGCACCAAGTGATAATTGGATTTTAGATACATTAGCTGTTACAATTGGTAATTTAGTTGTTCCTCTTGGTAATGTAACTAACTTATGAATCATTATATTATTTTCATCTGGGATAGCTTCTAAAAGAGGCATATTTTCAATTGCTTCTCCATAATACTGAGAACCATTAGGATGGCTTTCATTAAATAAAGTATAATCTACTTCATCATCTGCTAGAGCAAATTGTGTTATTCTAAAAGAGCCATCACCTCTTGCAAGTAATTCTCTTCCTCTTTTTGTTAAAATTGCATCTACTGTGATGCTTGTATTATCTAAATATCCCATTGTTGTTGTATTTTGTTATAAATATAATTTTTTTTAAAAAAGTGTTATTCTTTGCTATTAGGTATTCGTTCAGCTGTTTTACCCTCTATTATACCTGCTCTTTCTAAGAAAAAGTCTAAGTTCTTTTTAATATCTTTATCTAAATTGTCGGGTATAAGTATATATCCTTTTTCACCTATACCATTAGCTAATTCTACTGGTTTATCTATATTTGATATAATTGCTTGTTTTTCTTCTAAATATGAAATTTGATATATAGCACTTAAATGTGCAGGACCATTAAGATAATAATTAAGTTTAATATTATCAACAGTAATACCTGAACTTGCAACATTATCACCAGCAACAGGCCAAGTTATTCCCGAATTAGATTTTTGAGTTGTAATTATATCATGTGGTCCCTGCATAATTGGAATAACAGCAAAAACAGGTTGTGTAAGGGGTTTACCAAACCCACTCATATCAGCACTTTCTGATATAGCTAAATGTGTACGTTCTCCAACACCAAGTGCAGATCCTGTTGTCATATATGATCCACTTTGTATACTAAATTCTACAGTGCTTATACTTTTTATTCCTGCGTCTGTTTTTAAAGAATAATCTGCTACATTAATTTGTTGTCCTAAATTAAAAGTTCCAAATAATCTATATTGACTTTCTGAAGCAACAGGTATTAACATTGAATTAATAAAACATGATAAGTTTTTAACATTATCATAAACAAAATTAGTTGCACTTGATGTTAAGAAATCAACCCTACCAAAAGATTGACTAATAGGCCATATTGTTTTAGTTAAAGTATTTTCATATAATTTAAGTGTATTTTCATTTAATGTATTAGTTGCACTTGATGCATAAGTGAAAACATTTTGATAAGGTGCGGCTGATGAAGAATATATTGTAGGGAAATTTGCAGAAGAACTATAAGCATATCCTACTTGGATTCCTTGATTGCTTACACTTCCTTCTCCATCTATTCCTTTATGTTCTAAAACTTTATAAAAATATCCCTGATTAAATTTAGTTTCATATGAACTTTTTAATTTATGGGTTATTTTGTCATCTAAAATTTTAATATTAAAAGAAGAACCATCTTTAAAATCTTTAGCTAAATACCCATTAGTACCATTAAATTTTTCATTATTAACATCTATTATAGTTACTATGTCTTTATATTTGTTAATTATAATTATTTTTTCTACATCAATATATGAATGATTTTTAATTGTAGTTAAATTATTATCTTCTCCATCTGCTCCTATTATTGATTTTCCAAAATATAAAGCTGTTGCATTTTGTGATAATACAGGATTTAGTCCGTAAGTTACATCTCCTATATTATATTCATTAATTTTTGTAGCTGTTAGTTTTGATCCTTCATAACGTGAACGTCTCCATGTTTCCATTTCTAATAATGAATCATCAAATTGGATATTACGAGTACTATTTGAATTAAATTTCTTTTTACTTAAAACCGAATTCATAAAATTACCATAAGGAACTAAAACATGGTTTCTTAAAACATCAACACTACTACCTGAACTAACTGTTTGTTGCCATGTACTACTTCCAGATAGTGCTTTTGCTATATCTATAGTAGGTCTTAATTCATTTATTTTAGCTGATCCTGTAGTGTTGTCTAATTGAGAATAATTGTTATTTTTATTAAATGAAGCCGTTATTTCTTGTATTGTACTATCAAATACTGAACTACTAATTACATTTGCTCTAGCATCTGATTGTATAGGGTTATGTCTTTTGAATTTAGATCTTTCTAAAACATGTGGTTCAATTAATAATCCTGTTTTGTTTACTGCTTTTTGTGGTGTGAATTGTTTTATTAATTCAAATAAAGTATAGTCTAAGTATTGAATCCATCTTGTAAAATCTCTTACATTATATTTATCTTCACCTCTTTTTAATTTTTTAAAATATTGATTTTGAAGTTCTTTAAATTTTGAGTAAAAATCATCTTTTGATTCCCTAGGATCTCCTAAAAATTCATCTAAATTAAAAGTACCTAAAGTATAAATTATATCTTCAGTTAATTCATTTTGGGGTGATAAATAAATACCTACATTACTAAAATCAGGTACTTGTCTTTCTGTTATAGGTAATTGAGACAAAATATCAGGAGATAATATATTATCATCTGTTGATCCAGAATCTATATATATTTTTCTATTTACAGGAGATTTTCCAATTGTATTAGGAGTAGGTAAGTGATGATCTTCTACTAATAATTCTACGTCATTATTACTAAAATAAGTAAATCCATCTAAATAATTAGTATTAACATCAGGATGGTGGGATCTTAATAATGGTGTACCAGCAACTGTAAGTACTGGTGCTCCCGCGCTTCCTAAAGGTACAGAACCTGAGGGGAAAAACTGACCAGAGTATGAAACTGGTCCTGTTCCTGCTGCATTTTGGTTAAAACTGGCTCCTAAATTATTACTACTAGAAGGTGCTAAACCTGAACTTGTTTGATTAACATTTAAACTTGAACTTAAAATTGCACCCCCTGTGATAGGTCCTACTAAATTTGTAGATGGTGATATAAGCCCTATTGAATTAGGATTATTATTCCATTCTGCAGAAGATGATGGTAGTTGTGTTGTTATATTAGTTGTTAAATCTAACTCAAAAGATAAAGGATATCTTACTATTAAGTTATCAAAAGATGATGAAATAGAATTACCCCCATACATTAAAGGTTCTAATGCATGTTGTTGTAAGGTATTATGACTTAATAATTCACCAAAATAATATCTAACTTCAGATAAAGCACCATTATAACCTATATTAAAAGTACTTCCTGTTAGGTCAGCATCTGCTCCTAATTCGTAAAAAGATTGGGTTACTATTCCAAATGTGTTAAAATCTCTTATACCACCAAAAAATCCTTTTCTTACACCTCCTATATAATTACCACTGTCATAATAAGGGTTACCAAAAGATTTTGCATTATTTTCTTCAGATAATATTACTGAACCAGTGTAATGGTTAACTTCTCTTAGATGATTAGCTTGATAAGCTCCAAAACTTGCAGTTGTACTACTACCTGATATACCCTCTGTTCCTAAAAATATATTCCAAAAATCTCCATTATATATAGGAATTTTTTCTGTTTCTGCTACACTAGATGTAAATTGTGTTAATACTAACTTTCCATATTGTGTTTTATCATTAGTAGCAAATAAATCGCTACTACCAGTATAAGGATGTAATGTTAAATGTAAATCTGATCCTGATATGTCATTAAATGAAGAATGATTAGTTAACGAAAATAAATGATAATGGGTATTAGCTCCACTAGGTGGTCTATTAGGTTTTATTCTAAATTCAACTGTTTTAGCTGAAGAAGAATTAGCATTTGTTAATGATGAAGACCATTCTGTTTCTATAAACATTCCATTTGTACTAGTGTTTGTTATAGAATTTCCACTTAATACTTGTGTAAATTTAGGGTATGAATATAATTTAAATTCATTTCTATCAGGATCAGAACTACCAAACTCTTTTATATCTAATACTGTTTCTGGGATACCATAACAATTAATTAAAGCTCTTAAACCTCTTTCTGTTCCTTTAGTTTTTAAAAGATAAGGAGCATTATGGTATAAACGTTTCCAAATTTCTTTAGATATGTCTTGTTTTGAAACTATTGCATTTGATGCAGTAATTACTGTTGAAGTGTCTTGTGGGTCTAAACTTGATCCAAATATATATTGTGATAAGTCATCATTTTCAAATTGATCATAACCTTCTATACCTAATGTCTTTAAAGTATAATAAACTAAATCTTTAGACACACCTAAAGTATGACTATTATCTCTTAATTGTGTTATTTCTTTTATATGTGTCCAAATGGGATCAAAATGCTGCCCCACCATATCACAAAATAATATGTAAGGTTGGTTTTCTTCTCTATCTCCTATAAAAGTAGGAACTAATTTAGATAATTTATTAGGATTTTGAGAATCAAATATAGAAGCAGATAATAATTGACCACCATAATTTGGATTATAAGAATCACCACTACCTAACCACGTTTCTGCTTCTGAAGAAGTTGTATGTGATAATATATAAGGTTCTATTGAGTTTGTTTTAGGCCATGAATATGCTCCTGACTCAAAATACAAAAATTGTTCATAACCACTAAAACCTTGAATTAAATTTTCTTTTTTAATTTTTATAGAAGAAGATGCATTCGTATAAGCTACTGATTGTGTTGTATCCCCTGTAATTGTTTCTATATCATTTAATTGAGTACCATATAATTCAATTAATTCTAATTTATATTTAAAATTATTTAATAGTTCAGTTGCACTACCAAAATGTACAAAATTTTCAAAATGTGTAGGTGTTACTGTTAAAAAATCTAATGATGCTGTATCTACTGGTCTTATATATCCATAATCTATTTCTGGGATTTCATATCCATCTAATTTAGATAAAAGTTTTTGATAAGATGAAGTAGTAGATGTACTTAATATATCATTAAATGATTTAAATTCATTAGATACTTTAGGATTTAATCTTGTATCAATTTTAAAATTAGGACCTTTTATAGGTGTTGTAGTATCTACAGGTGGTAATTCACCTAAATTATAAATTATTTCTAGAGGATCTACTATATCTTCTACTATATTTAATTTATCACCTACAGATATGTTATCTGGTAAAGGCTTAAGTAACTTTATTAATAATAAAAATTCATTAGGATTAGATTTATCTATATCCATATTAACTCCTACTATGTTTATATCATTTTGAAAATTTAATGTAAATTCTCTAAAATAAGTCGAACTTTGAATTGTTTGGATATAATTTCTAGAATTAGAATCTAATACTGTGTTTCCTTCGGTTGTTGATAATTTTAATTCATTTCTAGTTGCTGATATTTCTGATAATTTAAAAACAGGAGTTATAGAATTAAATATCTTTCTTTTTTGTATATTTGTTTTTAATCTATATTCACCTGTATTATAACCATTTTCGTTAAGTATTTGTTGTGGATTAATATTTATTTCGTTTGTTAATCCCCCTATATTTTCTCCTGTTTCAAAATCAGAGTATTCATGTATACTATTTAATAAATTATTATTAAGATCATATATATGAACTTCTACAAAATCTTCAGCTCTACCGAATTTTCTATCAACGGATATAGATTTTAAATCATCTATATTTTTGATATCCACTCTAGTGGTATTATTTTCAGCAATTGTCTTAGCCATTTATATTATCTTTGTTTTAATATTGAAATTTCTTGTTCTTTAACTTTATTATCAGCTTCTAAAATATTTTTTTCTGATTCTAAAGTTGCTATTCTTTGTTCTAAAGATTGTATGTTATTTCTTAAATCTCTAATAATTTTATCTGAGGATAATTCCGCATCTTTTAAATATTCTCCACTTCTATTAAATAAAATAGTGTGGGATAAAGTTCCTGTTTGTGGGATTTGAAAAAATAATTTGTTGTATATTTCAAAAAAATTTGTTAATGAAACATTATCAACTGATGATTTTAATTCATTAAAAGACCTGTCTATTAGTTTATCGGCTTCTGTTATTTCATATGCCTTTTTAGTTAATTTCATTATCTTACTATTTTAAAGAAATAATCTTCGTCATAAATATTAATTCCATCATTATTATCAACTCTAAACATTAACTTATAATAACGTTCAGGTTGAAATCCTTCCATCCATAAATCAAAATACATTCCATCACTATTAGCACTTAATTTTGTATATTCTGTGTCAAAAGGAATTATTACTTCGTCCGTTTCTACATCACGTACACTGTAGTAACTTGTTTCGGGTAAATATTGTACATTTAAAAAATTTGAACTTGTTACAAATGTTCTATCTGGGTATCTTTTTCTTGTTGTTAACCTAAAACGTTGTTTTGATTTTCTTTGAAATTCAGATTTATTATTATATAATGATAAAAATATGTCTCCACTAGTTAAAGTAGTTCCACTATGAGAGTAAGATGAATCATCCCATTTAAAAGTTAATTTAGGAGGATAAACTGTATGTGTGTTAGTTGAAAAATAACTTAATTCACCATAACTTAAACTGTCTTCTTCTACACTTGAAGGTTTTTTAATTATAAAACCATTATTAGTTATAGCATCAGGATAAACTGCACTGGTATAAAAACTTGAAGAGAATTTTTGGATTATAGAAGTAACATCTATATCTAAATCTAAATTATCATTTTCAAAAAAAATATTTTCACCTCTAAAATCACTACCTATGTACCAAGCTCCTCCCCCTGCTTGAAAGGTATATGATCCTGTTGCTTGTGAATTAAAATTTGTAGTATCCCATAAAGATGATGTTAATTCTGTTCTATGAACCCATGTTGCCCCATTTGCCGCTTGAAGACTACCTGAAGCTATAAAAGGTGGATTTGATTCATATCTATGTGTTCCCTCATTAAAAGACTGTGATAAAGGAAAAGCTTCAATTACATGACTATTTGCTAGTTGTTTATGTTCAGTAGAATATAAATTTAAACATATTTTTAAATTGTTAGATGTTACTTCTTTTGCTACACCTGATAATTTATTTTCTATAACATCTTTTATATCTATATTTTTAAACTTCATTAATATACGAGAAGTAAAATATGTTTCTCCTGTGTTTGATTTTTCTTCAACTAATTCAAGAATTTCATCACGACCTGTATTCATATTAGTTCGATCGGGATGACTATATATAGTAGTGTCTTTTTCGGGAAAAATTGAGTAATATGCCATTTTAATATTGTTTTATTTTACCTTTAATATCCGTATCTGGATATTTTAATTCAAAAATACTTGGATCTAAAGAAGGATAAATTATACCATTTTTATTAGCTGTTTTAAAATCATATCTAAATCTAGAATATCCTTTTTCTTGACCCGCTAAATTATTAAACACAACATTTATTACTGATTGTACTCCTTTTACATTTGCTATTAAATTAATAACTTCTGATTCTATAATTGGTTGATTTATTTCCCATTTATCTACATTAAAATAACTTTTTAATTCAGATATACAATCTAATAAAACTTGTTGATTATTATTATTTCTAAAAGTTGTAATTTCAAAATCAATTCCAAAATTAATAATAAAAGCATCCATTATATTAATAGAATCTGTTAGTGGTTTATAATAATTAAGATAAGTTATTAAATTAGTTTTAGTAGCTTTATTACATGTAGTAAAGTATTTATTTCTATCATATCCCAAAATATATAAGTTTGAAGATATTTGAGATGATTCCGTGTTTGTATTAGGTGTTTCTATGTCTGTAGATTTTACTATATATGCTTTAGCTACACTACCATATAAAGAAGGCATAGATAATGTTCTCACAATATAATCTTCTTTAGTTACTGTTCTTTGTTGGGCTGCGAAAGAAGCGGCTGTATTAAGTTTTAAATCTTCAACAGTATCACCTGCTCCCCCACCTGTTGATGCTTCTGGGTTGTTACATGCTAATGATTCTTTAACAAAAGAAATTAAACTACCATCTAAATTAGGTTTATTAGAAATATTAGTTTCTTTAATTTTTGTTATAGTATTAGAAGGAACATTAGAATTTAATCCACCCCCTACTAAATAATTAACTGTTAAAGTTGTATTTGATGGTACTTTACCATATGTTTCTGTATATAAAAAGTTTGATGGGTCTATAGATTGGTCTAACTTACTTCTTCCATCTCTACCACCTAAACCTATATTATCTGGTATTGGAACTATTTGTTCATCTGTTTTGTCTGAACTTCCCCCACCAAATTGTATTTCTAATACCCCATTAGACGTAAATCTAGTTACAAATCTTCTAGGTACTCTTTTTAATTTTAATAAATAAGGTGTTTCATCATAAAATTCATATAATGTAGGACTAGTACCTTGTATATTTGATATATTTTCAAAAACAGTATCTTGGGCTAAATAAGGGACTTCTGTGTATTCATTTCCATTTGAATCTACTATAGATTCTATTGATATAATATTACTATCTATTAAGTTTAAAATTAAAAATCTTTCTAAATTTCCTATTTCAAATGTTGTAGATTTTCTATTAGCAGATATTGCTTTTACTGATTTTTTTAATAAATAATATTCAGGATCATTTCCATCTAAAGAATAAACACTAACGTCTGTTGGGTTAAAAGAAGATGAATTACTAAAAACTACTGGGTTTTGTAATAAAAATTCTGTGCCATTCGAAGCTTCAAATACTGAAGGTTGGTTTATTGTTAATGAATAATCAAAATCTGGTATTTTATTACCTGTACTTCCTTTTGCTGGTATTAATTGAAATAAATCTATATCCGTAACTGATGTTGATGTTACTTTTGGTCTATAACCTAAGGTATATGCTAAATGGAATAAATTAGTTCTTTCTTGGGCAGTGTCTAAAAATGTTTCTTGTAATTGAGTGTCTACATAGTAAGATAAAACATCACCAACATAAGCAGCCATTTCCATAAACATTAAACCTGGAGATCCTTCTGTAAAATCATTAAAAGTATCAGGATAATATGTTCTAGTAAATTCAACTAGATCAGATCTAAAAGAATTAAAATCTTTATTAAGATATTTTATATCTTTAATAGGTGTTGTATTTGATATTTTATTATAAGCCATGTTTTTTTATTTAATATCCTCCTCCCGCACTAGGTGAAGGTGTTGAAGAATTACTTAAATTATTATCTTGTGTAAAATTAATTTGTATAGCGTCTTCTTCTCCATTGTTTATTAATCTATAAAATATACCTACATATAATTCATGACTATCAGGTGATTTATCTACAGTTACATTTACTAATTCAATTTGAGGAATATAAAGTTTTATTTGGTTATTAATTTTTTCTTTTAATGATTCCTCATCTGTAAAATTTTCAAAAAGATACTCTCTTAATCCTACACCAAAATTAGGTTTAAATACTCTTTCTCCTGGTTCTGTTAATATTATATTTAATAGATTACTTTTTACTTGTTCAGCTGTTTCATAAGTAGAAAAGAATACACCTTCAGCGTTAAAAGGAAATCTAACACCAATTGCTCTCCTATTATTTACATCTATAGGATTTATTCTTATATAATCTCTTACGTTTGCCATTTACTAGTTTCCTTTTTTCTTATTAATTGCATTCATTAAACCACTATAATCTCTTGTTACTGCTTTTGCTACTGAGTCAGGCATACCTGCTGTATTTATTGGTAAAGGATCACCTGTTGCAAAAGGTTGTGATAAACTTACAGGTGAATTTCCTGAATTTAAATTTGTATCTCCTGCTGCTGTTTCATTTAGTAAATCATTTAACATACTATCTCCTACAAATTGTTGTTTTTTGATAGGTTTTTTACCCATTATTTTTTCTTTTAAAGATGATTGAGGTACTTTAGGTACTTCAACTAATCTTTCAGTATGTTCTGTGATTGTTGGTTTTAATTCATCACGTAAATCTTCTTTAAGTGATTTGATTTCTCTGCGTAACGCATAATCGATTTCTTCTCTAACTACTTTTCTAATTAGATTTTCAAAAGTTTTTGCTTTCATGTTAATAATTAATGTTTGTTAATAAATATAAATTTTTTAAGCTCTATAACGCTTATATCCTATCATTTCAAAATCTAAATTATATAATTTTTCTATATATTCAATTTGATTAGTTTCTGTTAGTTCATTTATTATATCATCATATAATTTATCTAAGTCTATTGAAAAATTATTTGGGTCTAAAGCTGGTTTATTAGTTAATGGTAAAGTTCCATTATTATATAATTCATTTGTTATTTGGGGGTGAATTTCAGTTAAATCTCCTAATAAAGGATGATTATTAAAATCTTTTCCTGAAGAAGGATTTAAATCTGATTGTGTTATAGGATTTCCTATTTGTGTATCTCCTATTATAAGTGGATCTGATAAATTTAATCCTGTAATTTGTGAATTTATAGAACTGTTATTAAAGTTTGATGTAGAATTATTATTAGGATTAGTTGTAGTGTTATTTGTGTTTAAAGAATTATCTTGTGGGAATTTATCTTTATTAGGTATATTTGAATTTCCTAAATTATTAAAAGCATCCTTAATAGTTTGAGAAAAATCTTGTTCTGTAAATCCTGGGTATCCTATTTCTGCTAAAAATTCTTCTGGGCTAGTTGCTTTTGAATTTTCTTTAGCACTAGCTGTCGAATTATTTTTTCCAAATAATAGTAACATTAATAATTCCATTAGTTGTTTTAAAAATTTAATAAATGCTATAATAGCTAAAATAGCGCCTACTACTTTTAATATAGTAGAAATTAAATTCATTATTTTTTCTAAACCATCTTTTAAAAATTTTCCAACATTTTTAGCTTTTTGTTCCATATTAGCTTTAAACCCGTCAGCTTCTTCTCTTGCTTTTTTAGCTGCTTGTGTTACTCCACTATTAGCTTTATTACCAGGACCTGGGTGAGAAGGAAATGTAGGTTTCATACTATTAGTTTGAGCTTCTAAAGATTTAGCTGATGATTCTTTTTGTGCTGCTTCTCCCTTTATTTTACCATCTTGAACTATTGATTTAGTAGCATCTTTTAAAACATCTTTTCCTTCTTCTGATACTTTAAGTACTTCTTTTTGAATATTTAAAACTCTTTTTTGTGATTCAGCTATTTGGGCCTTAAAAAATTTAAAAGCAGCTATTTTTAATGCTATTTCTCCTAAACCACTATTAGTTACAGCTCCTAAAGCTGCTCCTGCTACTGCTCCTTTTATTAAGTTATCAGCTTGTCCTTGTAACCCACCTAAAATACTACCTGCTTTATCTTTTACGGTGTTTTGGATTTTAGATGCTATTTCATTTCTTTTTTGTCTTAATTCTCTTTTTCTTTCTTCTTCTTGTATTTGTTTTTCAGTTAAACCCTCAGTGTCTACTGGTTTTTCTATAGGTACATCAGTAGGTATTATCTCTACTTTAGGTATATCAACTGTTGGGATAGGAATATTAGATACTAAATCTTGTGTGGGGTCAAAATCTTTTAGAAAATTAGAAGGAACATTATTTCCTGGTTTAAATACATTTTGTAAAGTAATAGGATTAGGTAGTATACCTTTTAAATCAGATATCCCCTCTTTAAAGGGAACTTGTCCATTAGGTAATTTTCCTGAAACACTACTAATAGTATTTTTTATTTGGTTAGTTATTTGTGATTGTGCGTTTAATGTTGACATTTTATTGTTTTATAAATACGTGTCTACTAATTATATCTTTTATCATTTTTCTAATTTCTCCTACACTATTAGCTTCAGGTTCTCCTTTACTATCATACCAATCTTTCCTAATTGTTTCAAAAGTTTCACCTTTTGGTGTTGTAGGATGGCCATTATCACCAATATGACTATAATCATCACTTAAAATATCTAATAATTGTTTAAAGATATCTAATATTTTATTTAATGTTTCTTGTGTTTTTAACCCTAATACAGCATTTTGGGTTGGATAATTTTTAGGTCTACCTTCAACAGTATCCATACCAATAAATATATTAGGTGAATTTAACATAATATAATTTTGAGTATTAGTATGTTGGTCTACTTTTGGAAATAATGTATTTAAATGTATACTGCCATTTGAACTAAAAGAAATAAAATTATGTGAAAACATATGTATATCTCCTCCTTCAAATGTATTAGCAGCATCTTTACTTTCTTCTGATCTTTGTTTTCGAGCATTAAAAATAATTCTGTCTGCATTTAATAATACTTGTTTACCTTGATAATCATTAGGGTATACAGGTGTTAGTATAGGATTTTTACCACTGTCTTGAATACTAGCTAATTCATCAGTGATGTTAAGTAAATTTTTTATTTCTCCTTTTAATTCTGCCATTTTAACTTATTGATTTAACCTTAAATGCATAATATACTTCTAATTCTCCGTCAACCTGGTATCTTGTTGGTGTTTGTGTTTGAAAATTGTCACCAAATTCAACATTTACATTTGTATTCCCTATTTCTAAATATACTTTTGACAATGCGTCTTGTCTTGCTAAACTTTCAGCTATGCTAAATTCTTTATCTTTTCCTGTACCATTATAATATTTTCCTATAATATTAACATAAGGTCCTTTTTCTTCTTTTTCATTTCCTACTCCCCCATTTAAAACTGCCTCTCTAAACATTTTACTGTCCATTTGACTTATTACTGTTTTAGCACGTTTTATATTTTCTTCATATCCACCAGAGGATGGTTTATCAATAAATACAATACCTTGCGTATGTTTTGCTGTTATTTGTAAACGAGGTCCTACTTGTTTACCAAAGAAAAATATTACTCTTTTTTCACCATCTGATAATTTTATAATTGATGATAAAGGACCATAAGTTCCATCACTTCTTAAAATTTCTATTTTACCCTCTCTTGCCCCCCCTGTTATTCTATAAGTAGGTAAGGCTATAGCTTCTTGAGTGTTTTCTTTCTCATTAAATCCTGCTTCTTCTTCAGATATTGTTTCTGTTGATTCTGATGATTCTGTAGAAGTAGATTCTGTGGGGGTAGATTCTGTGGGTGGTGGAGTACTTTCTTTAACTTCAACTTCTTCAGCTACCATAAAATCAACTGGTGAATCTAAAAACTTTTTAGCTTCTTCATTATCATTTTGAGGTATAATAGCATTTAAACCAAATGAATACCAACACTCAGGAGCTGCTATTGCAAAATTATCTATTTTTTGGTTACTTGTTAAATATATAGATGATGGATCTGTATTTATATTTTCAAGTGTATGTACCCAACCTTGATTGTCTAAGTTTACTGCTTGTCCATTTCTAATAATAGTAATAGGATCTCCTACTTCTCCTTTAGCACCATTAGACCAATTATTTTTTTGTTCTTTAGGTATAGTTTCACTTCTTGCAGTGGCACCTAATCTTATTGTATTACCAAATCTACCTTCTACTATATAATCACCTTCATAAGGTAATAATGGTTTTATATTTAATTGTTCTTTAAAATATTTTCCTAAAGGTATATTAATATCTACTTCTCCGTCAACTGCTCTTCTTAAAAGGCCAGCTTGTTCATAATCTTCATTTTTAAAAATTTCAGATTTATCTTCACTATAATTTTGAACAGCAGGTAAAGTGTTATGGTGTGGGTGGTTCCATAAATTAATAGGTGGAAAATAATAATCCATTCTAGATAATCTATTATCTAAATAATCTTTACTAGTAGTAGATAATATTAATACTACCTCATTTATTAAAGGATAATATTTTAAAAAGGGAAATAATGGTTTAGCTACCCCATCAAATCCTTTACTTTCTAAAATTTCATCAGCATCTGGGTTAGTATTAAGACCATCATTTTTTATTTGAACTTTATTATAAAAAATTAACCCTACAGAATCATATCCCCCATAATTTGCTGCTCTATCAGTACTACCATCTAATATAATATCTTTTACCTTAACAGGTATAAGTTTTTTATTAAATAATCTATTACTAGATAATTTAGGATTTGAACTACTTATTCTCGCCATCTGAATCTGGTGCTTCTAATTGTTTAGGTTCTTCAACAGTTTTAGCTATTTCTTCAGTTAATTCTTGAAGTTGAGCCATTTCGTCTTCTGTTAGTAATCCACCATCACCTGAACTAGCTGTACCTGTAGATAAACGTTGTACAATAGCAGCCATTTTAATTAATGCATCATCGTTTTTTACACTAATTTCCATGTATTCTTTAATTAATGGTACTACAACAGTAGCATCACCTAAAGATTGTACTAATGGTTTTAACTCAGATATAAGTTGAGCTAATTGTTTGGCTTTTTTCTTTTGATTCCCATGAATATCCTTCAATAAATCAGAGAAAGAAACATCATCGAATAATACTTGATTTAATGGATCCATACTATTTTGTTATAAATATGGGGAAATTTAAACTCTTACGTAACCTGTTTCAGCGTATTCGGTATATAATTTTTTATATAGTTTTTTAAGTACCTTAGTTACTTTAGTAATTACTGGGGTTTCTACACCAGTCATTTCTCTTATGTAAATATATAATGCTTTTTTATTAAATATTTCTAAATTTTCTCTTCTTTTAAAAAGTACATTAACAGCATCACATACTTTTCTATCATGTTCTTTTTTAAACATAGTAAACATATACTTATCTACATATTCAGTAAAATAATCTATAAAATCTTTTATATCTTGTTTACGTTCATCTCTACCTAGCTGACGTAATACTCCAACATCTTCATCTGCTGCTAAGGGGTCTACTTTTGCTTTTTTCTTTTTGTAGTTGTTATTATTATATAATATAAGATAATTTTTACCTACAATCGAAAAATAAGAGAATGCTTTAGATCCTTTTTCTGGTTTAAAATAATCTAGTTTTTCTAAGAAAAAACAACATACTTCATGTTTTAAATCCTCTAATGATTCAACTTCTGTATAATAAAATTTGAATGTATGGATTAAATTTTCAGCTAGTTTATAAAAAGCATAATATATTCTATCTTTAAAAATACTATTTCTTTCTTCTTGGTTAGACGAAGATAAATATTCTTTAATAGCTGCATCTACATCAGCTGTAAAATATTGTTTTTTAGATGGTTTTCTACCTCTTTTCTTTTTAACAACTGGTGGGGGAGTAAGAGAACCGGTGGTAGCCGGTTCTGGTTTTTTTTCATTTGACATTTAAGGGTCTATTTAAGGGTAAATTCGTTTAA
>Ga0181387_1000101_pt1 | contig 18467 bp, 20 predicted proteins | sample 10SPOviralmetaG_FD_130119 | JGI IMG/M metagenome (GOLD analysis project Ga0181387, IMG submission 130119) | Marine viral communities from the oligotrophic San Pedro Time Series (SPOT) site, San Pedro Channel, CA, USA - 10 SPOT_SRF_2010-04-27 | ecosystem: Environmental > Aquatic > Marine > Strait...
TAATAATTCTTTGGTTCTAGCTTTAGCTTTTAAACCTAATGCTTTTTCTTCTAAATTTCTAGTTCGTGATTCCCAAGTATCAACACCTTTAAATCTAATTCTTTTCTTAAACCAAATGTCGAATCCAACATCTATTAAGGCGTCTACTGTATCACCGTCTACTACTCTATCTAATTTTGCTTTATAAATATATTTATCCATTACTTAAGATTTTTAAATCATTATCTACCATCTTTTTTACTAATTCTTTAAAAGATGTTTTTGGTTTCCAATCCATATCAAGTTCAGCACCAGCATAATCACCCCGTAATACATCAACTTCAGCTGGTCTCATAAAACGAGGATCTTGTTTAATATATTTTGACCAATCATTTATACCTATATGATTAAATGCTTCTGTTAAAAAATCTTTAATTGAATGTGTTTCACCAGTTGCTATTACATAATCTTTAGGTTCATCTTGTTGTAACATCATCCACATAGCTTCTGTATAGTCAGGTGCATAACCCCAATCTCTTTTTGCTTCTAAATTTCCTAATGAAATATGATCTGCTAATCCTAATTTTATTCTTGCTACACCATCTGATATTTTTCTTGTAACAAATTCAATACCTCTTCTTTCTGATTCATGGTTAAATAATATACCTGAGCAAGCAAACATATTATATGATTCCCTATAGTTTTTAGTAATCCAGTGTCCATATAATTTTGATACACCATATGGGCTTCTAGGATAAAATGGAGTATTTTCATTTGCTGGATTTTCTACCATCCTACCAAACATTTCAGAACTACTTGCTTGATAAAATTTAATTTTTGGATTATATTCTCTAATAGCTTCTAACATTCTTAATACTCCTAATCCTGTTACATTACTTGTTTGTTCAGGAGTATTCCAACTTTCACCTACAAATGATTGTGCTGCTAAATTATATACTTCATCTGGATTTGATTCTTTAAGACATCTTAATAATGAATTTTGGTCTGTTATGTCACCATTTAAAATGGTTATTTTATCTTTAAGATGTTTTGTATTAACATCATTAACATTTGATGAACGACGTTCCATTCCATATACTTTATATTCTTTAGTTAATAGTAAGTCGGCTAAATGACTACCATCCATACCATTAATTCCTGTTATAAATGCTGTTTTCATAATCCTAATTCTTTTTTATATTTTTTAATCCATTCTTTTAAATTTCCCTTTGGGTCCCAATCTAACATTAGTAATGCTTTAGAATTATCAGCTAGTGTTTGAAATGGTTCTATTACTTTATTTCCATAACTTTTTTCACCCCCAAGCATATCTGCTAATTCATTTACTGAATAATTATCTCCATTACCTATGTTAAATGCTTCACCTTTTAAATCCTCAGGATGTATTGCTGTTAATATATTTGCATTAACAACATCACCTACATAAGTAAAATCTCTACGTTGCTTACCATCATTATTAATAGTTAAAGGTTTACCATCTAACATTTGTTTAGCAAAAATAGGTATAGCTAATTTATAAGCTCCTTCTAAACTCATTCTTTCTCCATATACATTAAAATATCTTAATGATACAGTGTCTAAACCATATACTTCACTAAACATTTTACAATATTGTTCACCTACATATTTTTGTAAACCATAAGGTGATAAGGGGTTAGTTAAATGTTCTTCAGGTGTAGGGAATTTAGTAGCATTTCCATAACAAGAACTACTAGCACTATAAACAAATCTTTTTACTTTTAAATTATGAGCTAATTTTAACATTCTTAATGTCCCCCCTATATTAACTTTATCAAAAGGGATAGGATCTTCAATTGATGGTTGTACTCTTGCTAATGCAGCTAAATGAAATACTACGTCTGTATCTTTAAATTCATACCATGCTAAATCTGGGTTTAATGTTGATATATCTATTTTGTGAAATATGGCTTTTGGGTTAATATTTTTTTTAAAACCTGTTGATAAATCATCTATGATATGAACTTCTACATCCATATCAATTAGTTTATCTACTAAATTAGAGCCTATAAAGCCTGCTCCACCTGTTACTATTGCTTTTTTGAACATCATGTTAATCTTTTTAATTTATTGCTTTTTAACATATTATTAATATACTTTTTTTCTTTATCTGGTGTATGGTCTTTATTAGGATTAAATTTAAATTTATTTTTACCATATTCAGCATTTTCATCTTCAAAATAATGTTGTGTATCGTATTTAAAATCAAAAGAATCAAAACCATAAAGAAAAACTTCATCAAAATGATGAATGGCAAAATGAATTCCCATAATTCCTGTTGTAGGCCACGAAGGGCTAAAATTTACAATACTATTAATCTCATCTTCATATTCTGTGGGGATAAATTGGAGGTTTTTATACTGAGCTTCTATTTTATTAACTATATCTTGATTAAAAAATTTAAATTTAGGCATAACTACTAACACCATTTCATATAGATGTCTTTTAGATATACCTAATTTAGTTTCTGTTAAATGTAGATCATTTATTATCCAATAATCACATCTAGTTCCTACAAACTCTGAATAGTCTGGGTTATGTTCAGAACCATCTTGGTCAAATTTCCATCTATTAAATCTAATAACTTTATCAAACTCATCAGAATCTATTCTTTTTCCTAATTTTTTTTCTGTAGCTGAGGGGCCATTTCCCACTAATAGTACTTTACTCATTATTTAATAATTTATCCTATTCCTTTCCAAGTTGCGCCTTTAGTAGTATAGAAATGATTAACTTTATGGGAATTTCCATCATAATAATAATCATGTCCTTTATTTACCATATCTATAGCCCAGTATCTATCTTCTTTACCTTGAAGAGATTCATCAAATGGATTATTAATTAGTGTATCTTTTTTATAAAAACAAAATGCATTATGTAAAAAATGTCTATCTTCTATTTCAGAGTATAAATTTTTTACACAGTTACTTTTAAAATGACTCCAAATGTAACGTGGTGTAATTTTTTTACCCTTATATATAGGAATTTGTTGACCAAATACAGCTACATTTTTTTCTAAATCTAATTTTGCTTTAGATAAGTTAACTTTTGTAATTTGGGCATGAGCGGATAATATTAAAATAGTATTGTTACTACACTCATTTACCCCCTTATTTAAAGATGCACCCGGACTATAATTACTTATATTAATTATTTTAAGTTTTTTCTTAAGTATAGGTCTAAACATACTAACAACTTCTAAAGAACTGTCTGTTGAATTATTATCAATAACTATAACTTCAGGGTTTTTAAAATGATCTAATACAGATTGTATAGCAAAACCTATATATTGTTCTTCGTTTCTATTTCTTATTATAACACTAACCATTAAATCTTCCTGTATAATTGTTTCTACTATCTGCTTCACATTCTTGATAATCTACACCATGATCTATTAGCATTTCTTTTCTTAATTTTATATATAAAGAAAGATTAGCTAAGTCATTAGGTAAAACAGCAAATTTATTATCTCTACCTGGTAAATCATTATCTGTAGTAAAATGTTTTTCAATAACAGTAGCCCCACGTTCTATAGCTACTTTTGCTGATTCTACTCCCTGTATGTGGTCAGAATATCCTATATTATTATTATTAAATTTAACTTTAAGCATATGGTGTAGTCTTTCCATTCTAGGAAGATTTGCAATAGAAGGATTACAAGGATAAGAAGAAACACAATGCATTAAATATAATTTAGCTTTAGTAAATAATTTAACACTTTCTTCTATTTCGCTCATTTTAGAAGTTCCTGTTGACATAAACACAGTATCGAAATTATTATTACAATATTCAATTAAACTGTGATTACGAGATTCAAAACTTGGTATTTTAACTTCTTTACACCCTAACTGGAATAATAGTATAGCATCATTAATACTAAATACGGAGGATAAAAATTTAATTCCTATTTTATTACAATAATTAATTAATTCTATATGGTTTTCTCTTGTTAGTTCTGCTTTTTCATAAATTTGGCGTCTACCATCTCCATCCCACGATCCCGGTTTTAGCCTATCAACTGACCAAGTTTGGTATTTTGCATATGTAGCTCCATTTTCATATGCTGCTTTAGCCATCTGTTTTGCTAAATCCATGTCGCCACAATGATTCCATCCTATTTCTGCTATTATTTTCATTTTATAATATTATTTAAAGGTTGTTTATTTTGGTATTTTATTAGATTATCTGTAAATGCTTTTACTTGGGTATCCAAACTATTTTCTAGGGCATTAGCTATATGAGGTGAAATAAAAATATTATCTAAAGATAATAATTTATTATTTTTTTCTATTGGTTCATTTTTAACTACATCTAAAAAAGCTCCTTTAATTTTATTAGTTTTTAAAGAATTATATAAATCATCTTCATTAACAGTTTCTCCTCTTCCTACATTTAAAAAATAAGAATTATTATCCATACAATCAAATATACTTTTATTAAAATAATCTAAAGTTGTTGTATTAAAGGGAAGACAGTTAATTACAAAATGATAATTATTAGTTAATAAAATAGATTCTATATTATCAGATCTAGTTATTTTATCATTTTTTATGTTTAATTCTGATAATAATTTACTTAACTGTTTTCCTATACGTCCATATCCTACAATTAAACATTTTATTTTATTAAAGGGTAAAATATAACCTATATTAGGATCAAATGATTTTCTATTTAAAGTCATTTGGTTCAAACCCCTTAACAAATAAAGTATTCCAGTTAAGGCATACTCTGCTACTCCATCAGAACTATCAGGGGTATTAGTTATAAGTGTATTTTTGGGTAAATTAAATTTACCATATCCTGTTTTAGATAAATGGATCCATTTTATATTGGGCATTACTTTTAGATGATGATCTGTTAGTTTATCCCCCCAATAAATTTCTGCTTTCGGGTTTATAGTTGTTGTAATACTTACATTAAAATTATCTTCTATATTACTTAATATATTATCTGGTAAAGTATAGTTTTTAGTTCTATTATGTAAATCAGTATAAATTATCATATTTTAAAATCTATTTTGTTTTTTAATTTATACTTAGACTTAATATCATCTGTTATATTGATTCCTATTCCTATCTTATCTCCTTTAATATAATCATTGATTTCTAACTCCATTAAGGGAACTTCTAGATAATCAACATTATATGCTTTTGCAAAATGTTCATTTGCGTTTATAGCTACTTGGCTACCCCATACATGCATAGCTGTGTTTTGATTTCCAAATAAATCTACAACCTTAATACATTCTTTTATACCTCCACTATTAGTTACGTCTGGTTGTATTATATCTACAGATTTTTGATGATAATATCCAGAAAATTCTAAATATTGGTTTAAAGATTCACCTCCTGCTATTTTTACATTTGATTCAAGACATAACTTACTATAATCTTTTATAAAAGTAGGGTTAAAAGGTTCTTCTAACCATAGTGTATTAAAATGTTCTAAATTTTTACTCCAATTCAAAGCTTCATTATAGTCCCATTTAATAGGATTAGTACCCATAATAGCATCTACCATTAAATTACCTTCACCTAAGTATTTTCTAGCTGATTCTAATCTTTTTAAATCTATATCTTTATCTTGTACACCTATTCTCATTTTATAAGAGGTATAACCTAAATCAATAATATGCTTAACATCATCTTCTATTTGTTTAGGAGAAAATTTAGCAGAACCATTACTTGCATATAATTTTATATTATTATCATTACCCCCTAAGTATTGATATAAAGGCATATTTTGATTTTTACTCAAAATATCGTGTATAGCAATATCAATACCACTGTATATACATTTAACTAATCCACTTCTTCCTATAAAAGGGATATTATCAATTATATCTGTATCATTTAGGTCAAGTCCTATTAAATAGTTTTCTAAATATTTAACTGTTGGTTCTATTAATTCTGCACAATATACCCCGGCATATGTTTCACCAAAACCTATTAAACCATTATCTGTGTGGACTTCAACTATGCCTATATTTTTTATATTAGTTTGGTAACCATAATATGTAAATTTTGATTTTATAGGTGAGGATAACCCATATCCTATAACTTTAGTTATTTTCATCTTCTATTATAAGTTTTGCTAACATTAAGTCACGTGGCTCATCAATGTTAATTGTTCGTTTTTCGGGCATAATATATGGTCTTGTTATAGATCCTAATCTACGTTTTTGATTTTTAATTTGATCCCACTTCATAGCATATATTGAACCGTTTCTAACGTATGCTGGTGGTTCAAGATCTTGTCTTCTTTGACCTGGTGTATCAGGATCTTCATTGGGGTTAAGACCCACTAATAAATCATCTTCAATATACTTAACTCTAGAAGGATGATTATCCCATATTCTTACTACTGAAACTACAGAATCAGAATCTGTTGAATCTATTTTACTAATCACTCCATCAATATCTTCTACGGTTTTTAAAGGATTTGTACACATGATTTCAACAACATAATCATATTTAAATGTATTATTTATAACTTCTAGTAGACCTTCGGCTGTTGTTTGAGTGTCGGAGACTTTTTTCCTTTTAAAATATTCTATATTATTATCTTGACAAACTTTTATAATATCATTATCATCCGTAGCTATTATATACTTGTCTATAAATTGAGATTTTACAACCTCATCTATAGTATAAGTTAATAATGGTTTATTTTTTATTAAAGCTATATTTTTTTTAATAATCCTTTTACTTCCCCCTCTAGCTAAAGTTATTGCTAGTACCCTTTTACCTTGTATCATAATCTTAATATAAAAAACTAAATTATAAAAATCAAATTTTTATTAGATTTTCTTCGTAAGACTCTAATGAATTAATTGTTATTTTTAAATTACCTAAATCAAACGTTCCTACTTCACCACTATCTTGTATAATTTCAGATAATTGCATTATATAATTAAAATCTTGTTGATTAAATAAAGCACCATCAATCTCTACTATTATATCTTTACCCCCATTAAACCAAGGTTCTAAAATAGCTTCGATTTCAGGATTTGTATTATTTATAATTAATGATTTTTTATAAACAGGATGTACTATAGGTTTCATTAAAGGTGTATGATTAACATTTTGGCCCCATTTTCTAATAAATTCTAAAGTAGATGCATTCATATCCTTTTTCCACTGTTCATGGCGTTCTTTATCACCACCAAAGCTGCCCGCGCCCCTACCTGTTAAATGGTACACTAATGAATTCCATGGTTGAATAAATTTAAAATCATCTAAATGCATTCTGTTAAATATATCTGAATCTTCTCTACATGAATGCATTTTAGGATCGTGTCCCCCTAAAGCTAAAAATTCTTCTTTATACATCATCCATGGTGCAAATATCCCCTCTGTTGTTTTTGTATCATCTATGTGTTCATTTACATACTGATTGAATTCATCCTTTTTAAATTCTTCAGGCCACATACCAAAATCAAGTAAGATTTTTTCACCCCCATTGGGGTGAATTGGTGGTTCAATACGAGTTGAACATACTACTGTTTTTGGTTTTAAATGTTGCCAGGCTTTCCAATCTGCATCTATACCTAACATCATATCAGCATGAAATATCATAAAAATATCTGTGGTTGATTTTTCAATACAAAAATCGTATGCCATTCCAATACCATATAATTCTTCTCCTAATTTAGGATTTACATAGTATTGTAAATTATATTTATCTTTTACTTCTTCTAACCATTCAATAGTACCATCTTCATCACTATCAACAAATACTATTATGTCATGATCATCACGATATGCGTTTTCACGAATTGAAGGTATACACGTTTTAAGGTATCTTAAATTTGATTTACTTGGTATACAAAATGTTATTTTATCCATATTGGTTTATTATTTTTGAAATTCTTTTTACATCATATTCTGTTAAATCTAAATGTATAGGTAATGTTAATAATTGATTTGAAAATTTATGGGCATTAGGACATGTACCATAAGCATACCCATACATTTTATACGTTGTATTATCAACATAATGCACACCTGGATATATATCTTCACCGTATAACTTATTTATTAGTTTTTCTCTTATATCTTCATTTACTCTTATTTGAAATAAATGTTTTGAAGATTTTGATACATACCAATTATCTTCTACTATATCTATATCACTATTTAGATATTTACGATATAAAGAACTAATATAATTTCTATAGCTATTATCTTCATCTAGATATTGTAGCTGTACTAATCCTATAGATGCCATAATTGAGTTGCCATTATATTTAAATCCTATATTAGGTACATCATATTTCCATTTATATGATCCTTTAGTACTTCTTGAGTATGTATCTTTATCTATTCCTAACCATGATAACTGTCTTACTAGTTTATCATCTTCATTATCTTTAAAACATATCATTCCACTATCTGCCGTAGGTAAATTTTTAACTGCTTGAAAACTAAAAATAGTAACGTCTGCTTCTTCTCCTACATGTTCTTCAGTCATTGCAACACCACAATGTATTTTTTTAATTTTAGTACCTGCCATATGAGCGGCATCTAATATTAATTTAAGATTATGTTCTTTACAAATATCTTTAATTTTTAATAATTCCCCAGTATTACCTCCTATTCCTACAAACATTATTGCTTTAGTGTTAGGTGTTATTCTAGATTCAACAGATTTAGGATCTAAACATAATGATTCATCTACATCTGCAAATACGGGTTTTAAGTTTTCATACATAATAGCATGATTAGTTGATATAAAAGTTAGGGGGGTAGTAATAATTTCACTATTATTATCCCAATTATATTTACTTTTAAATAAATTTAAAGCTAAATGTAATCCTACAGTGTTTGAAGAAATAAAATGAGCATTAGGGAGACTTGTATATTGTTTCCATGCTTCCTCAAACTCAGTAGTTTTAAAACCAATGCCCGTCCATCCTTTATCTAAGCATTCTTCTATTACGTTTAATATTTCTTTAGTCCTAAATTTAGGCTTAAGTACGTTTATCTTCTTCATATTCGTATCCATCTATTAAAAATTGTTGTGATATATTAAAAGGTTGTGTTTCATTATCCTGTGGTAAATCAACATTACCACGTCCGCATTCAATCATCCATTTTGATTTTCTATATATGTTAGATAACCATTTAAATGAACTTTGTCCAAAATATTTTGAAAATTTATATGCATTCAAATAAAGTGAAGTATTTCCAAAAGGATCAGTTAGTAAAAATTTGGTTCCGTCTTCTTTTGTCCCTTCACATAAAGGTACATTTACATATTCAAAACCATTAATTAATTTTATATGTTTCCATCTTGTAGCTAAAAAACTACCTCTAATAGATAAACAACTTACTGTTTCATCGAACATATGTTGATTTTCAGGTCTTACATAGTCAATCCATTTATAGTTAGCATATTTCTTATTATCAGAATTAACACTACGATTTAACCAATAACTTAATCTAGCTTCTTCTTGTGGTTTCATATCATAAGGATAGTTAAACCCATTTCCTATGATTTTTATTTTATCACTAGATAAATGACTTACACAAGCTTCTATAAAACCCCAATCTTTAATAACCATATCATCTTGTATACAAAATACATAATCATCATCTTCAAATTTTAATTCATCAAAAGCTTTATTATAAGCACCCCATTCTAACCCTACATTTTCATATAATTTCCATTCAAAATTATTTTTTACTAAATCAATAGGTTCCTTATGACATGTCCAAAATATATCTATGTTATCATTACTTTCATTTAAAAATATTAACCCCTCAATAAATTCAGTTAAATTTTCTCTGTGGTCAAATTTATCATACCACCATCCGCATATTATTATTTTTATTCTCATTGTTTTATTCTATTAGGTGATCCATCTACTATAGGTAAAGGAATATAAAAATCGTGTTCATCTCTTTCTGGTAATTTACCATATTTTTCTATAAATCTTTGTGTACTTCTTTGTTCAATCTCTGCTAAATTAATAGGTCTAGTAGTTAAATTATCGTCAGGGAATCTACTTGCCCTAGAAGCAAAATGATAAACCATTGATTTAGAAGTTAATACAAATTTATAATTTTCATTAAGCATTCGGATAAATAAATCAGCATCTTCCCAATATGCAGGGGCAAATCTATCATCATTACCCCCAATATAATCCCAATCTTCTTTTCTAATTAATCCAGAAACACCTTCACTTTTTCTAATTTCAAAATCATTTATTTCAGAAAATTGTTCTGACCATTCTAAAAAATATGTTTCATCAAAGTTATGATGATATTCCCCAAATTCATCCATAGGAACTATTATAGTCCCAGATCTACTATTTTCATTAAATATATTAGGTTGTACTCTATGACTAAATACCATCATACGTTGATCTGGGTATTTATCAAATATATTGAGTAATTCAACATCCCAATTTTTACCTACATAAAAATCAGCATGTAAAAAATTTATAAATTCTGTTTTTACTTTATCAGCACAAAAATTCATACCACCACCTATACCACGAGGTGTTTCGTTTTTTTCTATATAATATTTAAAATTCCACTTTTTATGGTTTTCTTCTAACCACTCATCAGTTCCATCTTGACAGTTTTCAGCATGGATAATTAATGGGGAATCTTTATAATAGCTATTTTCTCTTACAGATTTAACTGCTAGTTTTAAATAATTTAAATTATTAAATGATGATATACAATGTGTTATTTTACTCATAATTCTATTCTTGGTATTGATTTGTGTGCAGGGTTTATATCTGATATTATATTTAATTCTACATTTTTAGATAATAACCATTTATTTAAATATTCTGTTGATTTTACTACTGTGTTGATTTCATGAAGGTTCATAGGAGTTTTAGCATATGCTATTTGGTTTCCTAGATCTACTCCTTCATATCCCTCATAGAAATGATCTTGCCAAACATCCTCTCTAAGATCATTGCCTTTAAATTTGCTTGTATCCCCAATGTCCCATCCTAAAGTTACTATTTTACTAACACCTAAATATAGTGCTAAATGTACTACAGTTTCATACATAATCCCAGGACCATACATTCTATTCATAGTTTTATCTAATGTAAAATCATCAAAACTTAATTTACCCGCTTGAGATTCGTTTATTCTTTTTATAATGTCGGGTTCTCTGTTTCCTATAACAGGTAACATTAATTCACATTTTAAATTATTTTTTAATATAATATCAGGGTGGAATTGTTCAAATACTTCCCATACTACTATATTATTTGTATTTAAATAATCATAAGGCTGAAAATTAGTAAGATTTAGTACATGAAAATCTACTATATCTTTTAATATATTGAAGGATTGTTTAACACTTATTACTAATTTATCTTGTAATTTACTACGTAAATATTCTCTTGTATAATTTTTTAAAGAGGGTCCCGCTGATACTATATAACATGTTTCTCCTTTGTAAGTGTCTTTTAAAAGTCTTAATCTATCAGGAATATTTTCATATTGAAGTATTTGGTTTCTTAATTCTATAGTATTTTTATGCATTACTTAAAAAATTTAAGGTTGATTCCCAATTATTAAATCTATATCCTTTATCATCTATATAGAGTATGGCTCGAGGCTTTTCACATGTAATTTCAGATATGTAATGTAATAAACCATGTTTAGATAGCCAAGTTTCTATTAATTCTTCTCCTGTTTTCCCCTTAATAAGTGGTCTATCTGGTTTTACTTTACAAGTAAATATAACTATTTTATATTTTTTACTTAATTGTTCTAAGGCATCTTTAACACCATCTATAGGTTCATCATATACAGTACCATCAAAAAATCCCTTACTATTTTTATGTATTACACCGTCAAAATCAATAGCCAATTGATTATTATTTTCTTTTTTTTGTTTTGTATTATACTCCTTGAAATTCATAGATTTATAATCCTAACGAATAATAATCATTTATTTCTTTTACATTAGGCCATTGGTTGGTAAAACCAGGGGGAAACTGTATGTTAGAATCTTTCATTTCTTTAGATAGTTGTGGTGGTATGGCATTTTGGTCCTTCCATATTCCTACTTTTTTATAGCTCTGCCATGAACAAGAGTATCCTCCATACATAAATTTTCTCCATTTTTTAGTATTTGACATTTCATTTACAGAATGCCAACTTTGTGGAGTAGAAAGGAAAAATATAGCTTTATTATCTTTTGGTTTAAATGTATTATAAAGAGATAAATCATTATTATATAAACATAATTCACCACCTTCTCCACCAACATCATCTGCATCTTGAAAATATATTAGAAAATTAAAAAATCTTTGAGGCATATCATGATGTATTTCTCTTTTATACCCATCACCTGCTATTGATACATCAAAACTCAACTCTAAATTGTTAGGATTATTTAATATTTCATCAGATAATTTTCCTTTTGAATTACAATTATTCCAAGCTTGTTCCTCATTATATTTTATCTTATCATAATTTAAAAAACTATTTGTATTTATAAATTCTTTATAAGGATCTAATAGTAATTTTAAAAAATTTATATTATTTAATGATTTATAAAATAAAGCCCAAGAAGGTGTTTTATCTAAAAAATTCCAAAATGTTTTATGTTCATTACCTATTCTATACCTTCCCCCCATACATTTACTATCCATATCAAATAATTCTTCTTTAGGGAAATTATTTTTTAATATATTATAATATTTTTCATCAAATATATTATCCACAACGATATGAGGAAAAGGTGTAAAATAACCTTTAATATTTTGTTTTGAAAATACTCTTTCTATATTATTAGTTTTTATAAAATTATCAATTAAATTGTTATTGTACATGATTCACGTTTTTTTAAAAAGTAGTTAAATTCACTACCATTTCTTGTTATTATTTTATCTACGGTTTCAAAACCAGTTTTATTAGTAAAAGTTTCTATATCGTGTATTGTTTCTGCTGCGAAAAAGTGAGCGTGATTTTCTATTTCACCTTTGGGTATTACAATATATAAAATCCCATCATCATTTAAACTGTCATGAATTAGTTTTAAGACTTTAGGTATGTCATATGCATGTTCTAATGTGTGGATAATAGATACAAAATCCCATTTAAAATCAAATCCTAATGATTCATGCATGTCTACTGATTTAAAATTACTATCTCCATTAATTTTAATCATTTCATCACCTATATCAATACCATAAGTGTTTTTATATCCTTTATCTAAAAAGTACTTTACACCTTTTCCTCTTCTACAACCTATATCTAAAATATATGAATCTTTTGTAAGTTCAGCTTCTTCTATTAAATCATCTGCTATATCAAAAAATCTATCACTAGCAGTTTCTATAGAACGACCACCTGGGATATATTTAGATACTATTATTTGTTGGCGTTTATAATCTTCGTAATCTTTAATTTGTTTTAATTCCATTTCTAGTTTATTAATTTAGTTACTATTTTAATATCTGATGGGTAATCTACAGCATATGATATTTTATTAACTTCCATCATTTTTACTTTAATGCCTTTTTCTATACAACGAATAATTTCAATATCCTCATAATATTCAAGAGGTGTTTTTTTATTATCATGAAATTGATGAAGTTGATTTTTACTAAAGGCATAAATACACACTTGTTTCATAATATTATTTACCTTAGAATCTTTAGAACCAGGTAAGGAATTTCTACTTGAATATACTAAATTATTTTGTAAATCACAAATAATTTTTGGTATTTTTTTATCAGAAGGATCTTCATCTTTATGTAACTTAGACATACAATTAATAACATAATTTGAATTATCTTGTTTTAATTTAATTGCTTTTTTTATGTCATTAGGGTCAATCATGGGTTCATCTCCTTGCACATTAACAAAGATATCTGCGTTTATCTCATATGAAGCTTCAGCTACCCTATCAGTACCTGTTAAACAAGAATCAGATGTTATCACTACTTTATATCCTGATTTTTTTACTATATTTGAAATATTTGAATTTTCTGTAGCTATATAGACGTTTTCTTTACCTACAGCTTGTTCTGCTTTTTCTGCTACATGTAAAATCATTTCTTTACCATTGATTTTAGCTAGTGGCTTACCGGGGAATCTACTTGATTTATATCTAGCGGGGATAACAACTACTGCTCGTTGTTGTTTTAGACTTTCTAATTTAGATTTGTCATAAAGATGACATTCTGATAGATTATCAGTAACTTCAACTAATTGTTTATTAGATAAATTAGATTGATTTAAATCTTGCATATATAAAGGATGAATATGTTCCTTACCTGCTTTATGATATAATGCATTAGTACCCCACCCATAATATTTTTTCATTTTATTAAATTTATCTATACAATCTAACAAATCTGATTTAATTTCACTTCTATGTGTTAATAGTTGTTCTGTAGTAACATTACCTACACCACGACCCATACCTGTTAGAGTTCCATCTATATAAGTGGCTCCTTGATTAATTGCTTCTAGACAATTTGCAAATGCTAACCCCATGTTATCATGAGTATGGATACCATTTATAGATTTGTTTTGCAAGATATGTTTAACGTCTTTAGGGTAAAGTGCCCCATAACTGTCTGCTATGTATATTGCTTTTAAATTTAAATCTTGGGTAATATTAGTATATGCTTTTACTTCTTCTTTTAATGTTTTTGAAATAGCCATTAAATTACATATTACATCATATCCTAAATCTTGTAATATTTTTACTATTTCAGGAATATACTGTATTTCATTATATTTGGCAGCTACTCTACATACTTTAAATATAGATGATGGTTTAATAATATCTTTAATTAAAGAAGTATTTACCTTATTATTATCAACATAATCTTTTACATCAATCATAAAAGCTAAATCTGCTTTGGTTTTAAAATTAATTATAGAACTAATAAACCCATCATTACATTTTCTATAAGGACCACCTATTACGGGGGATTTATAACCTAATTCTATTATATTTACATTATTATTATCTAAAGCTTTAACTAATTGACGTACTAGTTTAGTATCAAACTTCCAATCAGTGTAATAACCACCATCTCTGAGGGTACAATCTAATATTTTATAACTCACTTACTTTATTTTTAAAATTTTGTATTTCAATATTATAATTTACAGATGAGTTATCTCTCATACTGTTTTGGTTATTATTTCTAGTAAAAAACTTATCCATACTATAAGTTCTATATACTCTATCTTCTTTAACTATTATATCATTTATTATATATTGTTCTATATTGTGGTTACTACTTTTTAATATATTAGCTGCCTCAGCTACAAATGTATCATCTAATCCATAATGCCCCAAACTATCAGGTATGTCAATTAATTCTAATAAATTTTTACTAAAAACATTAAACCAACCCCCACCAAACTTAATATAAGGGGATTTTAATAATTTAACATCCTTAGGTTCATGTTCAAATACTTGATAAGGGTTTTGTAACCATTGCTTTTTTTCTCGAGGTATATTTCTATAATCAGGGTGTGATATTATATCCCAACTACTATCCCATAATTGAAATATTTGGGGAGTTATAATATGATATTTATCTTTTATCCCAGAAATAGCTTGTTCAATATAATAAAGTATAGTTTCTGGAAATATTAAATCAGTATCTAAATATATTATATGGGTTGTATTGTCTTTTTTTCTTATGGCATTTCTTCTTACTGTATTACACCCTGTTTGTTTAGTAGATACTTTATTTTGGTTAATAAATGGGCTTTTTTCAAATAATAATTTAAATTTTTCTATACAATATTTTTTACTTAAAAGGGAGTTATCCCAATTTATATCTTCGTCAGATACATTTAATGTAAAATCTAATATAAAATTTTGGGGATCAATAAAACGAGAAGATCGTTTTAACTGATCTATAATCCACGCAACTTGATCTAATTCAGTTGGTAGACAATGTAATACTATTCTTATCATAATAATTCATATAACCTATTTTGTACCTCTTGTCTTTTTATATTTTTAGGGTGATATAAACACCATTCTTCTTCTGTTGGTAATAAAGCTTGAGTAGAAAACCCAGTAATTACTTCATGAACTTTAGAAGCCCATAATATTTTAGGAGAATTCTGTATTATTCTTGTTTGATAGTCTGGCCAATTAACCCAACCTTTTTCATTTACATTCCAACGCCATTTATTAATATGTTCTTGTGTTAAACCATCCACAGTGTTAACTCTAGGTACTAAGAATAATTCGATTGTTGAATTAAGCCTTAAAAGTTCTTTTAAATTTGTAATTAAAGATTCGTGTGGTAATTCGTCTGCGTCAATTTGAAATATCCAATCGCCTGTACAATGTTCTTTTAAGTTGTTTTTAAAATTTGAAAAATGACCATTTAATGGAAATTCTATAACTTTAAGTTGTCGTCTAAACCCATCAGAATATCTTTCACTATCTAATACTTTATACACTTCAGGTGTAGTATTCCCCTTATCACATTGAACAACTACTTCATCTTCTACTTGAATATGGTTTTCTAAAAAGTCTAATAAATTTTCTAATTCAACGTGTTCATTACAAACTGGTATTGCATAACTAATTTTCATATTTTATTTTTCACTAGGTTCTGAGGGAAATGGACCATCTGATCCTATAGCTACAGATTGTTTAGGTTGTTTTTTAAACATACCTAATTCTTCAGCAGCATCCATAAAACATAATTTATCAAAACGTTTCATATTTTTCATATCCATTCTAAATTTATAGTTAGTACCTGGGTTTGTAGGATCAGGATATTTTTCTTGCTCGTCTTCGGGTATAGGAATAGCTTTAACTACTGTCCAACCCCAATCATTTGTTCCTTTAATAGGTTCAGGAAATACCATTCCTTTATCGGGCATAGTAATTGCTGTAGGGAACCAAGCTAATTTTTCTCCACCCCCTGGAGGTTCATGGTCTTGTCTTAAATCCTTAATTAAATCAGCTGTAAGTTCTAAAGTTTGTTTAAGACCTTCACTATCTAAAGTCATCGTAGTATTTGAAGTATAACCACTAGTCATACAAAGCCAAGTTTTTACTATTCCATCTTGTGTTTGAAACTCTGATTCGTAACATGCGTTACTATCACAAATTGGACTATCTACTAATTTATCTCCTAATTGTTTCATTATGCTTCTATTTTTTTAAGTTTTGGTAAATTTATTTTTGGTAAGTCTTGTTTTTTTTCTGTTTTTTTAAGTTTTGGTAATTGTAAAGTTTGCATTTGTGGTGCAGGTTTTACTTTTGGTAATAAAGAATTCAATTTTTCTGTCATTTTATCAAACGTCCAATTATCTTTAATATATTGTGTTTGTTTACGTGATTTTTTGTGATATCTTTTATAATGTTTAAATACGTCTTTCATAGCCCTACTTGCTATATCTGTATTAATATTAAACCATTGTGATTCTTTAAGTAAGAATTGATTTGCGGATGATGGGTGTACATTTTTAAGTTCACCACCTACTAATATATTATAATCAGGGTGTATAAAATCTTTATGACCACTCCAATGGGATACAATAACTGGTTTACCTGTAATAGCTGCCTCAGCTAATGGTCTACCATAACCTTCACCTTTTGTAAATGATACAAATGATTTTATTTTAGGATCATTATTTAACTGATTCATTTCTTTATCAGTCATTTCACCGTGTAAAAGATATATATTAGGTAAATTACCAGAAACCATATCTTTAATTCTATTAATTTGTCTAATTATAGTTTCTTTGTCTAATAAAGAATAATTTACATTATTAGTTTTTAAAACTAAAGCTGGTTTTTTATTACCAGGTCCTTTAAAAGTTTCTAAAAAAGTTTTAATTAATAAAGCTGTGTTTTTTCTATCTTCACCAAAATCTCCTGGTAACCAATGTCCTGTGTAAAGAAAACAAAATTCTTCTTTTACATCATTTAATATATTTGATTTTTTAGAATCTTTAAAATATTTATTTAAATCTAATCCTTCAAACAATACTTCAATTGGTTTTTCTAATTTTATAATACCTGTAACCTGTTGGTTTTTATCTACTTTATCAAATTGTGTTGCTAATGCAACTTGTCTTGAATGTTCAGATGAAACTAAATTTAAATTCATCCTATTACTACCTTCAATAAATTCAGCTGGGTAAATTGTTGTTTCAATACCAGCAGAAACACCTATATTAAATTGCCCTACTGGTTGAAATTCATTAGGTACAGTTATTTGGATCCAAATGTCTGGTTTTTGCTGTAATCCACCTACAAAACGTTGTCTTAAAGGATTATCTTGTGATAAGAAATTCCATGGTGTGTCACCCCATCTTTGTGGTAGGATTTTAATGTCCCATTCTTCTCCTTTTGATTCTATTAATGATTTTACAAAATCTCTTGATCTTGCTCCGTAACCGGAAAATGTGTCAATTGGACACGATACTACGCATGTTGGTTTCATATTGATTGTATTTCTTCTA
>Ga0181387_1000105_pt1 | contig 18129 bp, 37 predicted proteins | sample 10SPOviralmetaG_FD_130119 | JGI IMG/M metagenome (GOLD analysis project Ga0181387, IMG submission 130119) | Marine viral communities from the oligotrophic San Pedro Time Series (SPOT) site, San Pedro Channel, CA, USA - 10 SPOT_SRF_2010-04-27 | ecosystem: Environmental > Aquatic > Marine > Strait...
CGAGTATTCAGTGAGTGTGCCGTATTGGTCTTCGATCAATGCATCGATAATACCATAATTGAATTTTATGATAGTTGAAGGATTCATGACATACGAGAACTGAGCATAATACGTATCAGTATCAATCGCTCCACGAGTTCCACTATAATCTAAGAATGACTTTTTACCAACTAATTCTAATATGAATCGTTTACCAAGGATTTGTTCTGCGCTAAATGTGTAAGTGTTTTTAGTGAAGTCACCATTGGTTAGTTCTCCACTTGTTCCTACAGGTAAGTTTTCAGACCAACGTTTGACATAGCTTTCATAACCACCTTTGAGTTTTAAGAGATATCGAGGTTGCCACGTTAGCAAGTACGTACTCTTATTCATAAAGTATGTTACATCAAGATCATCATCTAAATCACTTGGTTCTCTTTCAGAATGAGAGAATGTGTTTGCAGAATCAAGCGTAAGCTTTGGTCCAAATTCGTATTTGCTTTTAATGCCAATGTTACCAAACACCAACGTCTTACTGTCAACAGCCCGATATCTTATTTCTGGTTGTGCTTTAAGATCTATTAGATCTCGAAGGAACTTACCATCGATTCCTAGTGATTGGCTATAGTAAAAGGTTGATGTTTGGTGGGGCGTACCAGCCGCCCGCATAAAAACATTGTCATCAAAAAAGATTCGACTAAACGAAGTAAAGTTAATTCCTCCTAAGCCATACGCTATAGATGTTACCACTAACAATAATGTACATAACAAAAATCTCATAATTTAATCCGTTCTACGTTTCGTTGCTACATATAGAAATAATAACCAACCTAGTATTAACGCATAGGTTGATGGTTCAGGCACTGTACTAAAATATAGATCGCTTGGTCCATTAATCTCAATATCCATTGAGCCAAGTGCATCAGGTTGAAAAGAAGTAAACACGACCAAATATTGCTTTTCTTCTAAATCGAATAGACCGTCGAATGCACCTTCGCCTACACCAGTTCCCTGACCACTACTAAGACTTTGGCCTCCTCCCCATCCAAAAGTAGATGATGAGTTAAAAATGTCTGGCATATTCGTTATAACGTTGGTTAAATCAAAATTGTCTGCATCATATAACAACACTTGCGTATCAGTCGTAGAACCAGCTGATCCTTGCAATGAGCTTGAGTAATTAGAGAAACGAAAATCATCGCCTGCACTATCAGGAGTCATATATATGTACTCGTAATATGTATGCTGAGTTTCTGGACCACCGAAACCCGTAATGTATTGATCGTCTTCTAAAACAACATCTAAGTCGTAGTAAGAATAGTTTTCGGTTGGCCCAGTGAGTGGTCCTAGTATACTAATACTAGCGAATGCCGAAGTAGCAAGTAATAAAGATAGTCCTAACCATTTATACATGACTTAAATTCCTAATCCGTGATTGCAAACTCCAGAGCAAAGATGGCTGGTAGTTGCTGTAGTAGCTGCTGCTTCTACTTCTTCGCCACCGATAACACCGAGCATATTAAGTACGATGAGTACGACTACAAGGCCGACTACTGTTTTCTTTTTATTGGCTTTTACCCAATTGATTAATGTTGCGATATATTCCATTTTATTTTTTTCCGATTAATTTGCCCATAAGACCAAAGACTTGTCCAAAGACGCCTAAGCACTTTCCAAAGAAAGAGTCTTTTGGTATGAGCATTGTTAGCATTGATAAGATACCAATCGTTGCGATCGCTATCTCGATTAAATTTCCTTTACATTGTTGAATTATATATTGTATCATAACTATTTATATTAAAATTGAGTTGCGTATAACGGACCAGCTGGTGAAACTACAATACCACCATCAATTGGAGTAATTACTATTGGAAATTCTTCATCTTCGTTAACTGTTTCTTCAATTACGTCGTCAATTGCCGTTACTTCGATTCCTGGATCGATTAAAATGTCGTCAACTATTACCTCGGCGTTAGCTACCACATTAGAAATATCTATTTCAACTACAGGTTCTTTAACAACCTCTGCCACTGCAGGCATTTCAAGTTGTATTTCTGGCTGTTCTTCGCTAGAAATGGGTGGGGTCTCCGTTTCTGATTCGACTTCTGCGATCTCAATCACAGGTTCCTCATCAGCAGATATATCACCTTGTTTAACCACCTCCTCTTCATTAGTATTAATACCAAATAACGAAAGGAGACCACCACCACTCGATTTCTTTACACCATTCGATTCTGCAGAATTGGCGTTCGTTTCAGGTTGTGTAGCCTGTTCGCCTCCGTCAACTTCTGCCTCAGCCGTTTCCGTCTTAGGCTCCTCAGTAGACTCTTCTTCTGTTTGCTCATCTGGTATTGTGTCGCCATCTTGTGTTGGTTCTCCTTGTTCTTCAGATTCGGGCTCATCCTTATCGTCATCTCCGCCTGTGAGAAAACTAAATAAACCTCGTTTCTTCTTGGGTTTTTCTTCAACCTGTTCCTCGGCTTCGGGCTCAGGTTCGTTAGATTCTTCTTCAGATTCTTTAGCTTCTTCAGCCTCAGCTTCTGGTTCGGGCTCTGATTCTTCTTCAGGCTCTTCGGCCTCTTCTTCATCATCGCCTCCTAAAAGTTTTGAGAAGAAACCTTTTTTCTTTTTCTTAGGCTCTTCCTTTTCTTCTTCTACGGGTTCTTCTTTACTATCTTCATTGGGTTCATTATCTGTATCATCCTTTGTATTCTCAGTCTCCGACGTTCCTTCTTCTCCGCCTTCACCTGATTCTTCAGATACTGTTGTAGATCCATTTGATTTTCCTTTTGTTGTATCATCGGATGGCGTATTACCAGTCGAGCCGCTCGAGGCTGGAGGATCTAAGTCGATCTCTATATCTCCCATACCGATGATTGTAGTGAATCCTGCAAGAGGATCATCCCAATTAATATTAGGATGTTCGAGTTTTACTTCTTCCCATTTTTCTTCAGCCACTGCTTGAACTGTCCTGGTTTCTTCAACGACCGTGTCAACTTGAAAATATGCGGCTGATCCAAGTGCTATAAGACCAGCAGGTCCGAGCGCGGCAGCTTGGCTTCCAATTTGCTCTAAAAAGCTTGGTGGTTTAGTTAATTCTTCTGTAGCTGATGGTCCACCTCCGCCATCTTCGTCTTCTTCAAATTCGAATCCAGGTTGGACTTCGTTTAGTAGAGTTGATGATGCTTTCTTAAGAAGTTCGAGTTCCTCATTAGGCCTATCTGGTTTAGATAGCCTTTTGACAGCGTTAATTGCTTCTTCGAGTGATAATTCTTCTGTGTCTTTATTTTCTGCCATAACTGTAACCTAAATGTATTTATACTTTATAGCCTTTTTAACGCTATTAATTTATGTTAAAGTGCTTTCTATTATAAATAGATATATGTTTGGATTAATAACAATGTTACTAACAACCCTTGGCGCTACCGGCATGGGATCAATGTTAAAAATAGTCGGTGGCCTAGTACAAAGTATAAGTGATGAAAGAGAAGCAAAAGCAAAACGTGAGATGGCTCGAGACATGGCAATGTCTAACGCAGACCTTAAATTTCAACAAACGGTATTCGGAAATTCTTCAGATCCCGAAGCAAACTTATTTACTCGGGCTACTCGCAGGCTCATTGCTCTTATCGGGATGCTCAACTTTGCGACCATATCCATTCTTTGCACCCTCTACCCCAGCGTCGAGCTCGTCACCTTCACACCACCAGAAAACAAAGAAGCCATTTCACTTATTTGGGGACTCATTAAATTCCCAAGTGGTGCCGACATCACAACCTCAATCACGACGGGACACATTTCTCTTGTTTCAATCGCCACTTTGGGAGCAATAGTTGGTTTCTACTTCACTCCTGGCGGTAAAAGATAATGCTTTCGAAACTCATTCTTTTTGTTCTTGCTCTAACAGTTGTTGGGTGTTTCTATCTACAAACCCAAGAAACACTTGATTTAGAAAATAAAGTTGAATCGCTTGAATCAGATATCGTAAACATTAACGAAACAATCGCTGAGTTTGACGAAGTTTTTATTCTTTTAATTCAAGAAATAAGAAAAGAAAATAGACAAAATTTAGCACATTATTATAAATAATAATATGACTGGCGATATACTCAATTTTATTCAATCTGTTGGAGTACCAATCACGGTGGCATTAGCCACTGGAGGATTTCTTTTCTTAATTCTTAAATTTATTTTAAGTCAAGTTACAGATCAAATAAAAGGCATTTCAAACTCCTTGCTTTCACTTGAAAATAAGTGCGATGTTATGAATAATGATATCGTAAAAATCGATGCTCTTTTTTCAAGTGCATTTAATGTAGAACCAAACCTTGACCGCATTGCAGCGAGTGAAGGTAAAGAAGATTGTAGGGACGACTAATGAGCGGAAGAGATTTTACATTCTGGGCTGATACAATCCAAACATTTGGATTCCCTGTTATTGCGTTGCTTTTAACGGGTTACTTCATTTGGTACATTTGGAAATGGGTAATCAAAGAAGTAAGGCCGGCGCTAAGTTCTGCTGGTAGTTCACTTGGAAAACTTAAAAGACAAATTCAAGCACTTGATAATGATATGATTCGCTTGAATATGAAGCTTAAGATTTTAATTCAAGAAAGACATATCACAGATAAGCATAGAACAACGGATGAGCTTCAAGGAAAATAGTTCTGTATATCAGTATTATCAAAAGGAATTAAAAGAGATCCTAAAACACAAGTGGATCATATCAGAAAAAGCCGGCAGAGATGTCGGCTTTAATGTTGCACTTACGAGTTGGATAAGAAACCATCGTGATGCTTGGCGCGAAAGCATAAAAAAGCCCCACTAAAAAGTGAGGCTTTTGTTTTAAAAATTTTACTTTTTAACTGACTTCTTTGTAGGAGTCTTTTTCTTTGTAGGCTTTTTGACCTTTGCTTTGAGTTCAGCAATTTCTGCTTGAGCCTTTTCATAAAGCTCGGCTGCATCTTCAACTGCACGGTTAACCTTTGTTGCGTTATTACGCGCAACTAAGATACCTGCGATAAAGCCTCCGAGAACGAGTAGGATTGATACGATCATGATCTATTTTATTTTGTTGTTGTTTATTTGGTGTATATACCTTGTAGGTAAGTTTCGAATTGCTCAATCTTTTCGAGTCGATTGGGCCAAAGGATATATTCCTTTGAAGGATTCGCTTTGAGATTATTTAGGAGTGGTTGAATAGCGTTATAAAGTGCATCTACCTTTTCTTGAGTGGCGTTTGCGACTTGGGCAGTCTCTTCAACTTTAGCTTTTGCTTCAGTTGCTTGTTGATAAGAATGTAATTCACTCTCATCGACTGTGGTAAAACCAAAATCAAATAGTTCTTCGCTCATTTATTTTTCTCTATTATTGTTGATTGCTTTATCAATTTTAGGTGTAACCATGCGATTGACATGTTCGTTAAAAACTAATGGGCCTGATGAACGACCTAATAGTTTTCTTTTACTTGGATTTGGTGCTCTTATGTCTGCACCAGGTTTTAATCTTTTACTCATGTTTATTTATTTATACGTTTCGTTTGTTTAAAGGATCGCATATTGGTGCGGTATTAGGTAACCAAACATAAGATGATATTACGTATTTAGGATTGGAAATTGGTGTAGCTCCTTTGTGAGGAAACGTCCAATGTGGAGGAAAGCAACATACTGTCCCTGCCTTTGGTTCTACCTTTACTTCTTCTCCAATATCAAAAATTGTTTCACCGCCTTCATCAACGTCATTCAAATACCAAAACATAACAAGTGCTCTTTTGGCAGATGCTTCGTCGAATGAATCGACATGCCAATCGAAAACACCTTCATTTGGTTCGTACCTTTTGATTCGTGGTGCTTCGTAATCTTTCAATGGTTCATAGCATACTAACTTATCTCGTAATACGTTATGGACTTTATCCATGTAAAAATTATTTACAGCCTGCATTAACGCGCCCATAGGTTCTTTGAAGTCTTTAAACGCTGAGTGATTCAGCATATTTATTTCATCGAACTTATATATAGCATTATCACGTTTTTCGTAATGCTCATCGTCTTTGCTCACAGAATCATACGTGTCGATAAGAGCTTTGCACATGTCTAAAGGCATGGCATCATTTAAGACTAAAATATGCTCAGCCAGCGTCTTCATTAATGTCTTTTATAGTTTCTTGAAATTGTTCCCAGCCGAAGCCTTCTTTATACGATACAACAAACCATAACCACCCTCGGTGGACGTAAGCATATCCTTTCTCTTCGCTGTTTTCTTCATATTCCAGTTCGACTCTAAACCACGGACGCAATTCAAACTCGGTTATATCTAAAATGTATTTTCCTATTCTCATAATTTTAACTTGTTGTTTTTGCGCAGTGTGTTAAGAAAAACAATAGCATGACAGCAGCGCAAGCGTACATCAGCATTGATTTCCAAAAGTCTTTATTCTTCCAAAAAGTCATTGAACCATACTTAGGAGAACATACACAACATTTATTATCTTTTTTCATTAGTCTGTAAATTCGTCGGCATGAGGATAAGGACGGTGCGGATTAGCTTTCATTTCTTTTTGACGGAATTCATCAACTGTCGCAGGCCGCGATTTCTTAACTTTAGTTGTTGTCTTTTTTTGTCGAGAAATAACAACATAGTTACAGAACGTATTTGTTAATACTGCTATGTATAACCCTGTCATTATATCGTATAACGCCGCGATAAAGGACACGGCCATGCCTGTTGCTATAACTTTACTTTTCATAATATCTTTTTATATATGGTTTTCTCATAAATTTTTGTAGGCTTATTGCCTTTGCTATAGATGGAAGTACTGCACTAGCGATGTGTGTGTACTTTAAAGTTCTTGCAACATCAACACGTTGGCTTCCTCCCCAGACACTCCATTGATATTTTGATTGAGGATTTCTATCGTTATGCCAAAATGGTAGAGTGTTGATTTTGTCTTCCCACTTTTCTTTCGCTTCAATTAATTCTTTATGACTTGTTTTCACCACCATTACGGGAAAATGCATTCCATCCTTACGAATGTCATTTATTAGGTTCTTCTTAAATGGCCGATTGTCATAAGGCAAAAAGTCGACAGAAGGAACACTTTGCCAAATGTCTTCAATCTTTAAATCAATAATTGGAAAGTGATTCCAATGATCTTTAAAATTACATCTAAGAATCTTTTTCGCCATACATTATTCTTTTTGTGAGTTCGTAAATTTCTGTTGGATAGATTTTAAAACATTCCCAAGTAGCTAACATGTATACCAGAAGCATGTGGTATATCATCAAAGGTACTAGCAATAGCGCAAATAATATTTCAAAAAGAATTCTTTTTCCGACATTCATTTTTATTTTTTTCTTTTTTCTTATCCTTAAATTGGATTGTTGGCTTAGGAAGGATTCCACGCATTTTCTTCAACACGTCCAACGTAGTGATCGTACCATGCCTGTTCGTCTGCTTCTTCGAGTGCATCTTTTGCGGTGTCTGTTAATTGAATTCCTTGTTCTTTAAATCTGCGAGCTTGATCTATACTGATTATATTCTCGTCATTGTTATTTATTAAAACAAATCGAGTGTTGTTAAAATCGATCATAGAGTTGTTGTTGTTTTCTATCATACTTCTATTATAAACTAAGTTTGCGTATTTGTAAACAGTTTTTGTTTTAAATGGTTCCATCCTTCACCTGCACGAAGTTCATCCGGATGCCATTGCGCATAAGCAATATTGTTACACCACTGTGTTCGATCAGGCCACTTTGGAACGTTGAGATTTGTAAAGTCTTTTGCGGCGATATCATACACCATTGATCCTTTATCTAAAGCAACTACTGGTTTTCCTGCAAGAACTGCATCAACGCCTGCATTGCTATTGATAGTAACTACTACCTTTGCGCCTTTAATTGCATCTTTAATCGGCATAAAGCGTTCTACATAACTTATGTCTTTTCCAAATATCATCGGCCAATTGTCTTCAGCGGTTGGATGTTGTTTAATTTTAATTGGAAGATCAGTAAATTTTCTTATTTCATCAACTATTGTTTGATAATCAAATCCTCTTCCAGCGATTGAAAAATCGCTTTTGATTTGAAGAGGTATAAGGATGTAATCTCCATCGCTATAGTCTAATAGTCTTCCATCGTTAAAGTGCTTTTTCCAACGATCATTTGGCATATCTTTATTTAAAAAGTTTGCTCTTCCATTTAGTCCATTCCATCCCGCAGATACCCATTCTTTCCTAGGGCCTTGAACATTATTTAAGTATGCGTTTTCAAGTATAATAACATCTTTTCTTTCTTTTAATAGACGTTGAGCGTAATTGCGAGTACTCCAGTGAACAATAACATCATATTGACTTAGGTTAGTACGCTGTATTTGATTTCTTTTAGTATAATAGACATCGCAACCATGCTTACGTGCGCCTTCACAAAAATTGCGAATAGGGTTTTGTGCGTGCTCAAGATCTCCGTGACCTATTATTTTCATGCCTACTTAATAGCGCAATTGTTGTGGTTTAGTATGACGTCAAGCCCCTGATCTTTCATTACTTCAACGATAGGAGTTCCATTAATTAGAAATGCTTTATAGCAAAAATTTGAAGTTCCTACTATACACCTACACGCTTTTGCTATAGTGTTATACCTTTGCCCATCTACATAGTAACCATCTTCCTTTAGAACTCCCTCAACAGGCTTAAAGCTATTCCATGTATCAACTGTTAACGATGATTCACCAATCTTTTCGTACAACTCTCGCTCTAACTTAGCCCAAGAGTTTGATTGTTTTGCTTTCTTAAATTCTACATCTTCGGTATATGTACCTAAGTCGATTTCAGAAGATTCATATTTTAAGTGTTCAATCAAAGCTGTGATTGCATCTACTAAAGTTAGATCTTCATCTAAGATCCATTCGCCGGCGTAAGGTTGGCGAATGTTGTGAATTAGTTTTTCTACTTCACTCGCCACAGATTCTTTAAACTCCCAAGCTTTAACCACGACGTATCCAAAAGGCATAATTGTACTCGCGTTCTTTTTAAGTTGACCTTCTCTAATAGGAAGATGACCTTTCGATTGAGTGATTCCTACCTTTTTTCTATTTTGAACGTCTACTTCTTCGAGTGGATCGTATGGTTGTCCAATGTATAATACGTGTTTCATAAAATACCTACTAGCCAATAGATAAACACGCAAAGAAGTCCTGTTAATACTACGCCTGTGCTAAACATTAATATATCCATAATTTTATTTATCCTCTCATAAAGTTTTTGACACAGGACCGCGGTCCATTTGGTACATAGTATTTCTTATTGCGTTCCCATGATTCGTTAGTAAATACTTGAATCGATCCCGCAGTCTTATGACCGTAATTCATAACACCTCTACGATTGCGAGTAGTCTCGCGTGGAGGTGCACTGTTTAATCCAAGTATAGCTTTTATATTTTCGTTCATTAGCGTGGTAGTATTTTTAAGATTTCTTTTGAGCTATAACCTTCGTTATAAAGAAGACTTATGACTTGTTTAATATCGACATATCCGTAGACATCGTCGCCAGTGTCTTGAAGCTCAGGTATATTAGCAAAAACGCTATCGTTAAGCAAGTACGCGACTTCGAAACACGTGTATGGTCCATGGTCGTGCTTTGGATGACAATAATTAAATGAGCTTGCTTGAATAGAAAGCCTACCATCACGAAACTTTACTGGAGGATTCTGTGGCTTTATAGGCGAATTGTATTCTTTTTGTATATCGTCTGGATTCATTATATTCTCCCGCTTAGTATATAGTCAGTCGTCGTTGGAAGACTGTCGCGATATTTGATAAGATCATATATAAGATGATCTAACGTTTCGCGATTATGTTGATGTTTATCAAAGAACGCGTTACCGTGAACGAGGCCTTCGACCACCATGCCAATTGTGGTATGAGAGGGAAATTCCTTTTCTTCTTTTTCTGATACGATAGTCATTATATAGTTACCTCCTTCCAACCAAAAGATTCACACAAGAAGCCAACTCCATCTACTTCTACGACATCTCCTGTTGAGAGTGAGTAGTTACCTGGAGCTCGAAAATCATTTGCGATGTTGAGTTCGACTTCGCTTAGCATTTCTTCAGGTGCATTCAAAATGTGAAACATGAGTTCAGCAGCTTCTTCGGCAAATCGTTCCTTCTTGATAGTAGGAAGATTGCACTCAAAAACTACTGTGCGTTCAGTGTTTTCATCAGCGTCAGAGGAGCCTCTGAATTCTGATGGACGATGGATTTTGATTGAGTTGCTCATTATATAGTTACCTCCTTGAGTTTGAGTGTGTAAAGAATTTTGTTCCAAAATGAAGCTTTACGCTTCAGACGTGCTTTGTATCGACTTGTCATAATTATATTACCTCCATTTGAGATACTGACCTGACTTGTACGTCTGCCCTGAAGGTGAAGTATGCGTAATAGTCTCTACGATAATCCTTAGCTTGAGCGCGGGTGATTTCAGTATGCTCACCAGTGCGAGTGTTGGTGAGGTCGAATATGTCGCCATATCCTTTGTGGTCGATGATGTATTTTATTTTAGCCATAATTGTTCCTAACTTGATTATGGTACTATTATACCATAAGAAACGAGTTATGTGAACAGTTATTTTCGGCCTGCAAGCCCTTAAGGTGCACAAGCTAATGGCAGTCAACTACTTAAAAACTGCACTTTTTTTCACCTTTTCATAAGTGGTTGACTATCAACACTAGAGTAAACTTAACCACATAAAGAGGGCAATAGCGAAAAATACGCTGAATACTCCTATAACTACCTTATCGGCTGTCGTAAGTCTACGATCAGCGTTCCTGCTATTCATTGATTTTTTCATTATTTTTTATATTTGTAATATACGCAAATCATTACTATAACGAATATAGCGCTGAAGATGTAATTTAAACATAGCCAATAATCAAAGCCGAACTTTAAAACAGCATATCCTAACGCTGCAGCATAACCGATTATAGACATAAAGCATAGACCTATACTCACGTCTTCAACTGATTTTGTTCTAATTGACTTTATTATTTGAGGCCAAAAACATCCGATAAAACAGACGTTATATATTATTCCTAAGGTGTTTTCAACAAATCCACTCATATAGATCTTTCCAATTTTTTACTCGAGTTACGTTATCGTTTACGTTATAATATTTATTGTATGGTTGATTTAAGAGAAAAGACTTTAGTCCGAGCTTAGCTCCCACTTCAGCGTTTTCGGGTTTATCCTCAACCCATATGAATTCTGAATCTTCGTACCTCTTTAGTGCTTCTGTCTTATCAGCTCCACAATCGAGACACTCGATTCGTTCGAAAACTGTTTCTCCAAATACTCTTTTTAGATTTTCTTCACGTAGTCGTTGAGCATAAGGTTCTGTACCAAGAGATGTAATGCAATGAAATACTGCACCGTGTTCTTCGTGCAACTTACGAACATACTTAATAGCATCGCCCAATGGAGGTAGAAAACCAATGGCTGCTGATTCGTTAAAGTGTCTTACAAGAACATCAGCTTTATCATCTGATATATCATAAACTTCTGAAACTTTATACGAAACCTTTGGGCTTTTCTTAAAGCCTTTACGTTTCATCCACCATTCAAATGAGTGAACCCACGATAGAAGCACTCCATCACAATCTGTTAATATAATCATTGTATAAATTTTCGCATTGCAGCACTCATCTTATGCATAGATGTTTGAAAATCTTCAGGATCAGGCTGTTCTTCTTTTTCAATATTTTGTAGTGTTCCAAGTAATCTAAAACAAGCTTCACTTAAATCGCTTAATGGATCACTTGGAAGTGTTGGATCTTTAGGTTTCATTTTCTGTTTTCGTAATAATAAGTTAGTTCTTCGATCAAAGGATCGATCCAATCTTCTTTGTCTTCTTTAAAAATAATTGGCTTAGGATCTCCATCAACTACCATCAATGTGACGAGTTGATCAATCGCAATTCCAGTACGTTCTTCAAACATGATAGCATAAGCGCATTCTTGCATAAAGTAAGAACTAATTTCGCTACGTTCTTTAACTCTACCAGCTGTTTTAAAATCAACAATGGATAGTTTACCATCAAATTCAGCGATGCAATCTACTCGTCCTGCAACCTTAAGCTTATCTGAATAAAGAGGGCATTCTTGCATATAGACTTTACCTACGTTATCATCAATTACTTCTTTTAATGTGTTCCAACTATATTGAACATGCGGCATTTTATCGCCTGGTGTACGAATAAAGTCTTCTTCATTATTGATATACCTTTCGGCAATATTGTGAACTGCGGTTCCACGTGTTGTAGCATGACGGGTGATCCTCTTAGCTTCTTCTTCACCAATACTTTTACGCCACTTAGCCCACTTCCAACGATCCCTATAACCAAGTGCAGTCGTAATCGAAGGATACTTTTCACCTTCCGGCGTAACGTAAGTACGCCCTGATTTAAGTGTTTCAGCCTTAAGATCTTGATAGCCAAGATCAACGTTTTCGTGTATGAATTTAGTAGTGTTCAATTGTATTGTCCTTTCCAGATGCTTTTTTAATTCCTTTGAGAACGTCATTCCATTCAGATCCTGCTCGTTTAATCGTTCCTACAGAGCCTTCAAAACTTAATCCTGGTGCAGTCATTGACCTTTCAACCAATCCTTCACACTTTTTAGAGTCTTTACAATATTCTTTAGGTGTAGGTTTTCCAACATTGATATCGCGATCGTCCATAGGGTGTTGTTCTTCCCATATAACGCCGCACTTACTGCATGTGTAATCGTATAACATAATTTTTAGGCGATGAACCAATGTGGAGTAGTACGTTTTGACCAAGCCATATTGAATCTTTCTTGTTTTGTTTTGTAAAAGGCACGGTATGACTTAACGGGATCGTCAAACATGCATTCTGGATTTGATTTCATAGCCAATGGAAACTTAGTCAGTTTGCCATTTGGAATATTTGCTGGTGCATCGAACAATTCTTTACGAAGAATTTGATCTGTTTTGTGAACTTTACCATAGCGATATGTATACTCGTCACATAGGGCATCAAACAACTTCCAATGCCAACGATAGTTTTCGAGCGTTTCCATAGTCCATACTGTACAAGGATGATACTTATGAACTGCCTTGTAAAGTACATTTTCGCGGTCATCAGACAAAGCATAGTATTGTTGAATTGTTTTACCTGATACTGAACGGCGTTTTTCTGCCTTGCCGTCAAGCATGCGATGAGCAGTTGACAACATTTGTGCAGATTCAATAATCATTTTTACTACGTGTTTATCGCAGTGTTCTTGAGCAGCGATTACTGGATCTTTATTGAGTACAAATACATTCATAATATAATTATAACATAGTTACGCAGTTTGTACACTATTTTAGCAATTCAGGAAATGTTGCTTCAACGAGACTTTTTGTAATTTTGCGATACTTCTTGTTTTGAAGATTTGTGATAGTTCCATCTTTAGCAGCACATAAAATGTTAGCATCTTCTTCGTGAATTTGTTCTAAAATACCAATAAAGATTTTTTCCTTTTTTATTTGAGAAATTTTATTCGTTACTACACACATCCCTATAGGTTTAAACGCATTAGCGAGAGGTGCAGGCTGACGGCCTTCAGGGCACTCTTCAAATGGAGGCCTACCCTTAGGTAACGACAATTGAATTTTATCATTATAACAAAGTTGTAAAACAGTCTTTACTTGCTTAAATGCGTTTTCCTTTAAGTACTCGATACGATCATTGCGATCTTCAAGTTTACATACCTCTTCGAATACTTCGTGAATATATTTTTGAAATGTTGGTTTTTCCATAATTTAGATTTAGTTAACAAAGAAGTCTTTTGCTGATTCTACAAGCAAACTACATCTTTTGGTTATTAGATAATTCAAGACTTTCATGTTTTTCTTGCCTTGTTGAGATTTATATTTATCCATGATGTTAGACTGAATATCTGCAGGGATACAATCTAAGTCAATCATAAGTTTGTTACGGCAATAGTTTCTATATTGCTCTTGCGTCATTACATCCTCATCGCAAAGATTTGGATATGCTTTGTACCATTCTTGAATCTTTTTAGTACGCAGAGGTGTTTGACGCAAACCATCGCTGAATGTGTTATCAGCACTGAGCATGTTTGGTACACCATCACTTACATCGCCTTTACAGATGTGTTCGAACTTGTAGTAAACAGGATCGTCGACCTTTAAGAAGTTGCGCTTCATAGGACTAAACTGTTTGACGTTTGAATAACGATGTAATTGAATAAAGTCTTTATCAGAAGAAATAATCATTACTGGCTCGTTTTGGCCAAATTCTTGAGTAGATTCTACTAGTACACCAATTACATCATCTGCTTCTGCGCGGTCCACGTGAACTACGGGATAAGGCATTTCTGCTGCAATTTCATCACGGATGCCATTGAGAAACCCAAAGAACTTGCCCCAATCGAGAGGTGATTCTTCACGGGATGATTTACGCTTTGCTTTGTATTGAGGGTACTTTTCTTTACGCCAGGATGTACTATCACAGGCCAGTATCATAGGGCCATATTCGTCCCTGAATTTGACATTGTACCTCCGAAGGGAGTTTAATATCATATGACGAATAAGGCTTTCTTCGACCTCGTCCGGACGATCTTGTGAAAATATTGCGGCGATCGCGATACCGCTATAATCTACTATTATCATAATTTAGTGTACTTTTACTTGATTTAGTATCTATTATAAACCAAGTTTGAGGGTTTGTACACTGTTTAGTTACTCAAAATCTTCTGCACTAAGATCCTTTAAATGACCTCTGTGAATCTTTCCGCCGAAAAAGGCATTGTGATATTCTTCAGGTTTAAGAAGTGCGTGGGTATTCATTTGTTCATAACATTCCATATAACTCATCGCTCCCTTAGATTTACACAAATGGATGATTTCACGATGGAAGTGATCTAAACCGTTTTCTTCTACAATCAGTTTTACGGTTTCACTTGATCCACAATAAGTTTTCCAATCAGATTCTTTTAAAGATCGACGTTTACGCCTTTTGCCTTTCAAAGGTGGTTTGGTCACTTTAGAAAAGAAGTTCTTTTTCCCAATGTATTTCATGCCTGTAGAAGTATCTGTAACTACGTAGACGAATCCTACTGCATCACCTATCATTTCACTAGTAAACTCCTCACCCTTATAACTCCACATAGAGTTATTTATTCATCCCATTCAATGTCTTCTGGTTCGCCGTTGAACTCTTCTGCACACATTGGACAGAAGTTAGGTTCTAAAAAGTCAGGTGATTCGTCTTCGTCAAATTCAATGTGTACGTGAATTTTGCATCTGGCACAATATAGTTTTTCAGCGTACATATTAACCTTCGCAAGAAGTGCAGGTGAGTAGATTGCGTGATAGTTCTTGCGATGGATTTGTTCCACGATGATAGTAAAGCGTCTTTACACCCTGTTCCCATGCATAAATAAGAAGTTGATTAGTATCACGCGGTGGTGTCTTTGGATGAATCATGAGATTAATACTCTGTGATTGATCAATGAATTTTTGTCTTATACTCGTTTGTAGTATAATTTCCTTCTGTGATATTTCACCAAACGTTTTAAACACGTCTTTTTCATGATCTGATAAGAACATAAGGTGTTGAACACTTCCACCTGTTACAAGAATAGATTTCCAAACGTCTTGTGTATCGTGTCCGTAATTGTTTAAGACTTCTTTAAGGTGAGGATTCTTATAAGTAAACTTACCTTTTGCGAGATCTTTAACAAAGTAGTTACTGTTTAGAGGTTCAACGCTTGGTGATACTTGACCAAGAATAAAAGAACTCGAAGTAGTAGGTGCAATTGCTTGCGTTGTCATATTCCTACGACCTGCACCTTTAAGTTTTTCTGGTTCTCCTAGTGTCTTAGCCATTTCGCTTGAAGCGATCATGCTTTCAGACTCAATGTGCTTAAAGATATCACTTGTTAGCATTTTTGCTTGAAGATCTTCAAACGCAATACTTTTACTCTGGAGATATGAATGCCAACCAAGTACACCAATTCCAATTGCACGTTGTTCAATTGAGAATTTGCGCGGTGCATCCATGAATGGTAAACCTTCTGTCTTTTCAATAAACTCTTCAATCACGGTGTCAAGAAACTTTGTCATTACTTGAACTGCATCTGTTTCTTTCCAATCGTCATAGTGCAATAGGTTCATTGAAGATAGACAACACACAAATGATTCTTCTTTATTTGTCGATAAGCAAATTTCAGAACATAGATTAGAGGCATATATTTTACCGCTTTCTTTTGGTTTATTCTTATTCACTGTGTCGCTAAACATAATATAAGGATAACCACTTTCATATCGTTTTTGAATTACTTTACCCCAAATCTTACGCTTTTCTTTGTCGCCATCAAGCATTTCTTTCATAAAGCTATCAGGCACTGTAACACCGATTGACATGTTTTGAATAGGATGACCATCACCGCGTATTTGAAGAAACTCGAGAATATCAGGATGATCAATTGGCATATAACCTGCAAATGAACCACGACGTACGTTTGACTGAGAAACAACGTTAGTCATAGTTTCATATAACTCCATAAAATGAACAGGTCCGTTTGAATTACCACCTGCAGAAATTTCAGATCCACGACTACGCAGTGATCCAAAGTATGCAGATGTTCCTCCACCCATCTTAGTCATCATGCCGACCTCAGCTTGTTTACCTAAAATAGATTCCATCGTATCGTCGATGTATGATCCAAAGCAAGAAATGGGTAAGCCACGTTTAAGCCCATAGTTTGCCCAGATAGGAGAGGCCAGTGAATACCAACCCTTCTTCATATAGTCTTCAAACTTATCGGCGAAACCATCTTCACCCAAAGTTCTTTGCGCCTTTAACGCAATTTGTCTTATACGTTTTTCGGGTGTAACACCTTCTGTTAAGTAACCACGCTCAAGAAATAAGCGCGAGTCTTTGTTCAACCAATAATAATCTTCCATAATATATCTATACCTTTAAAATAGGTCGTCTTCGTCGTATGATTTGTCTTTCTTCGAATATTCTGTAGGGCGTTTAAAGAAGAAGTCAGTAGCGGTATTACCCAATACATCTTCATCAAACCATTCTGTTTTTGCAAGTAATTCTTCATCGATATCATCAAACACTGGCTCAATGCCAATAAGCTCAAGTGATTGATTCAGGCGATTCTTAATAAAGTTATGCATAATAGGAGAACTGAGGTGCTCCGATTGATAACCATTTACTGACCACTCGATAATCTTTGCTTCTGCGTTAAACGCTTCAACACACTCGGAACGAATACGTTGAATAAGTTCTTCGTCAAAAAGCTCAGGGTGTTCTTCGCGAATAACGTTTACTAACTTTACACCTACCATAGCATGAATCATTTCTTCTTTTGAAGTATATGCTACTTGTTGAGCAACATCCTTCAATTGATTTTTAAAACGATTAAAGTAGTTAATGGTATAGAATTGTGAAAACAACGAAACGTTTTCTACGTATAAAGTAAACAAAATAAGCGAATAAACATATTGCTTCTTTGAATCTTTATAATACTTATGTAGATACTTGCGTAAATACTTTACACGATTTTGAATAATAGGAAGTTGAAGATTATCTTCAAACACATCTTCCATATCTAAAATATCGATAAGTCGTTCATACGCGTTGTTATGAATAACTTCTACATTAGCCATCACGTAACCCAAGTCAGTGATAGATGGGTGAGGTAGGTTTTGTCCTACGTTAGCCCAAAAGGTTTTGACTGCAACTTCAATTTGTGCAATCGCTGAAAGACACCGTGTGACCATTTCACGTTCGTCTTCTGACATGTTGACTTTAAAGTCTTGAACGTCTGATTGAAAATTAAATTCTTTATCTGTCCAAAAGCCATTATGCATGGCTTGTATAAAGTCCTCTGTCCAAGGATAGTGATCTGGTTTTCTGGAAATTTGTTCTACGAATATTGACATGTGCGGTTATGTGATTGTTAAGGTTTAATTATACACCATGCTAACAACTTTGTACACAACAAATAAGTATTTAATTACTCGTTTGCTGCTCTTGGTCGTATAGCCCTCAACGCACCTGTCTTTTCATTTCGAAGATATATTACAGCATTTCTATTTTTATTATAAAAGTC
>Ga0181387_1000110_pt1 | contig 17728 bp, 14 predicted proteins | sample 10SPOviralmetaG_FD_130119 | JGI IMG/M metagenome (GOLD analysis project Ga0181387, IMG submission 130119) | Marine viral communities from the oligotrophic San Pedro Time Series (SPOT) site, San Pedro Channel, CA, USA - 10 SPOT_SRF_2010-04-27 | ecosystem: Environmental > Aquatic > Marine > Strait...
GGTATCAGGAACTGGCGTAAATATTACAACGTCAGCCAATTCAGACACAATTACATTTGGACTTAATAGTGTAGCGGCCGCACAGGCAATGAGCATTCTCAACCTTAGTGATGTTAATGCAGGTGGCATTACAAATGGACAAGTTTTAGCATGGAATAATTCCACAGCAAAATTTGAACCTGCAGATAATACAAGTGGCGGTGGCGGAAGCAGTAATGTATCTTTAACAGACTTTACTGTAAATACAGCAAGTGCGAGTGGTAGTGGAAGTTTAACATATGATAATAACGGCACGTTTACATTTACACCACCAGTTATTTCAGGTAGCCTTAATACTTCAGATGTAGATGCTCACTTAAATAAAAATAGTGCAAGTTTAGGTCAAGTATTGACTTGGAACGGAAGTGATTATGCCTGGACTAATAAAGCAACAAATACTGATACACAAGATTTAAGTATATCAGGTAATGTCATTAGTTTAGTTAATGGCGGTAGTGTTGACTTAACAACTGCCCTTTCAGGTGCAGGTGGCGGAATAGACAATGCAGGTGTAGATGCACATTTAAATAGAAGCCAAGCAAGTACTAATCAGGTATTAAGTTGGAACGGAAGTGACTATGCCTGGGTAAATGATGGTGACTCACAAGCATTAAGTTGGAACTCAAGTAATAAGCAGTTATCAATTACTAATGGTAATATGGTAACCCTATCATCATTAGAACAAACATTAAGTGTTAGTGCAAATATATTAACAATTAGCGGAAGCTCAAGTACTGTAGATTTAGGTAAGACACAGTTCTTATATGCAAACCAAAATGATTTCCCTAATGCATCAACATACCATGGTGCTATTGCACACTCACATGCCGACGGTGCCATGTACTTTGCACACAGTGGTAGTTGGAATAAAATACCAACATCTACAGATGTAGCAACAGCAAATACAAATATGAAAGCCTATGTTGACGCAGAAGTCAACACATTAATAGGCGGTGCTAATGTAAACTTAGACAGTTTGGCAGAAGTAGCCAATGCATTAAACAACAGTAATACAGAATTAAGTACCGTAGCATTTACTGGTACATACAGCGACTTACAGACAAGACCGGTTATATCATTAAGTGGCAGTAACTTTACATACGATGGCACAACTTTAGATCTTTCAGGACTAGGTGCTCAAGGACCAACTGGTTCTCAAGGTGCTACAGGTCCTCAAGGTGCTACAGGTAATGGTGTAACTACCGCAACTGTAAGTGGTGGAAATTTATTATTAACATACAGTAACACATCAACACAAGATGTTGGTAGTGTTGCAGGTCCTCAGGGTGTACAAGGTGATACAGGTGCTCAGGGTCCACAAGGTGTTCAAGGCGTTCAAGGTGCTCAAGGTATACAAGGTATACAAGGCGATGGTAATGCCGGTGTAAGTTCAGCAACTGTAACTGGCTCAGGCGATTTAGTTATAACTTTAGCAGATAGTTCAACTGTAAATGCAGGTAATGTACTAGGTGCCGTAGGTGCCACAGGTGCAACTGGACCAGCAGGGCCAACAGGTGCAACTGGCCCACAAGGACCGGCAGGATCAAATGGATCAGATGGAGCCGATGGAGCCGCAGGTGCAGTAGACCAAACATTAAGTGTTTCAGGTAATGTTATTACAATTAGTGGTAACAACGACACAGTAGATTTAACTACTATGTTGGCACCATACAGTAAAACAGATACTGACGCTCAAGATTTAACAATTTCAGGTAACGTAATTAGTTTATCTGGACAATCAGGTAATGTTGATCTAACATCAACATTGGCGCCATATTTAAAATCAGAAACAGATAGTCAAGTATTATCCATAAGTGGCAACGTTATTAGTTTAACAGGCCAAAGTGGTAATGTAGACTTAACATCATTGTTAGCAGGTGGTGGCGGTGGAGCCACAACACTAAATGGGTTAACAGATGTATCAGCATCAAGTCCAAGCAGTGGACAAGTTCTAAAATGGAATGGAAGTGCATGGGCACCAGCAACTGATAATACTGTTGGTGGTGGCGGTGGCGGTGGTGTACCTATACAAAGATTTAAACTCAGTTACGCAAGTAATGGAAATTTATCAGGCACATCAGACAAAACAAGTTTAATTAGTAGTGTTAATATTGATAGTGCAACTGGTGGAGATGTTACTATTAATTTTGATAGCTCAATAAATTATCCACCAGCAAGTATAATGATATATGGTTACGATCATACTAATAACAAATATTATGCAGTACCTTTAGAAACTACAATGGCTTTAAGAGAAATAGCAGGTGGTGGTTCTAGTGGTTCACCTACATTGTTTAGTGGCTCATCAAGTATTTCCTTAAAATTAAGATTAAGAGAAACAGAAACAGGTGCGGCTAGAGGTGGATTTGGTACTACAACCCATGCCTGGATACAATTTGTGATATACGATTAAGGATAAGTTATGGCATTAAGTAACTATAAATCCTCCCAAATAGAGCTTAACGTACCTAACAAGGTACTTGAAACAAGTATTTCTTCAATTTATGGCCATGCTTATTGGGATCATGCAAACGGCTCTGGAGACTTATGGTCCTCAGATAAAGGCACTAAAAAATATTACAGATGGGAAATTACATTTAGTGTAACTCAGCAGTTACATGGTTCTCATTTAACACGAGACGATTTTAAATACAACGGATTAGACGTAGTTGTTGGCGATTGGATAGCAGTAGCAAGTAGTGGAGACTGCTGGAAGATAATTTCTATATCATCAAAAACTGCAACCTCAGTAACTTGTATAGTTGAAGACTGGTTAAGATATAATACATTTAGAGCAAGTAATGGTAATGGTGCTCCTAGTAACGGTTCAGGAGTTATTTTCTCACTTAATGAGAAAGGTATTCCAATGTTAGACCCCTTACCAACATCAGTATCTTCTTCTTTTTATCCAACACTAGCAAGTAGATTTGAATATTTAAACCCACAAACTAACTATGTATTAGAACAAACAGCTCATGGATTTGCTAAAGGGGATATTGTTTCTGTAAGTAGTACAGGTTTCTCAAAAGCAAATACGGCCACAATGGCAAGAATGATAGGTGTTGTAACTGAACCAGGACCTGGACCTAATCAGTTTATGATATTACCTAACAACCAAATTATAGATTTTGATCCTACAATACCAGGTAATCAAGGCGACTATGTTTATGTAAGTAGTACAGGTGCAATGTCAACAACAGACACAGGTAAAATTGCATTCTTAAAAATACAAGATGCTATGCCTACTGTATTAACAGGAACAGCGGCAGATCCTAGTGTTCCACATGATCATACTATTACCCTTAATAGCAAAACAGTACAGTTCACTAATAGTGGAGCAAATGCTACTTTATCATTAATGGTAGGTCAAATAAATGCAGTTTCAAATACATTTGTTGTTGCTTCATCAGTAGCAACTCCTAACACTATAACTAGTGATTCAAGTACTGCTATATATGGACTAACAGGTGGGTATGTAAACTTTAGTGCTAATATTAATTCAGGTTCAGGAGATACCCAAGTTAGTTTTACAACAGCAGGATCACAGTACGCAGGTGTATCAACACCTGAAGACATGGCAATAGATATTAATGCGGCCAATATTGCTAACCTAACTGTAACAGCAACACCAACTGTACTCACACTTTCAGAAGTAAACGGTAATGCAATTACTATTACTAATGTTAGTTCAGATACAAATGGTAATCCATTTGCAGGAGGCAGTAGTTTAACAGGTATGTCATTAAGTAATCCAAGCCCAGGCACAAACAAATTACAGCTCACAAGATCAGACGGTGGTCCAATAGACATTTTCGAAAGTACAGAGCATTTTAGAAATAATACTGGTATATCAAGTGGACATACTGGTATGTTCCCACTAGCAATGAACATAGAGCAGGGTATTAGAACAGGTGGTACAACACTTGTTGCAACTATTACTGCTAGAGATTCTTTAGCCGCCATGGCAGGCGACCAAGCATACGTTACTAACAAAGGTGATGGCGAATGGGGACTATACATGTATGACGGAAGTGCATGGGTACAAATATCAGACCAAGACAGCTCAACTGTAGATGCTAAAACATTAACAGTCACATTTACAATGCCTGTTGGAGGATTTGGAACAAGTACAACTACTAATATGGGTAACATATCTCCTGGCAGAAAAATACAAAGTATCAGTGTCGATGTACATACACAATTTACAGGACACTCAGGTGGTTCGCCAAATATTGAAGTTGGAACTGTAGCAGATCCTGATGCATATTGTGACAGTCCTAATAACGATCTAACTGAAACAGGTGCGTATATAGTTAATCCAGAATACGTTTACCCTGCATCAGAAACTCAAGATCAACTTATACGAGCACGTTGTAATCATTACAATGCCAGTGCTGGAAACGTAACTGTAAAACTTACCTACGTATAATAAAAACTCCCAAATAAGATAAATACTACTAACGTTCAGCGAAAGCGAAACGTTATCGATAACGAATTAGAACATTAAGTATTAGGAGATACAACATGGCTGATATTAAAAACTTTGGTATCAAAGGTATAGCGGCTGATGTACAAATGGGCAAATCAGGCGGACGTTTAATTTACGACGCAGGTAACGGAAGATTTGACCTAACTCAAAGTAACGGATCTACTCTTGAAGATTTAAGATTAGGAACGGTTACGGCGGGAGCCTGGAATGGTAGTGCAATCAGTAGTCAATACGGTGGTACAGGACAAGATTTCAGTAGTTCGTCAGGTGTTATTAAAGTTTCTAGCGGAACTATGTCGGCAGGATCGATTTCCCTAACAGCAGATGTAAGTGGTACATTACCAATTGCAAATGGTGGTACAGGTGCAACATCGGCCTCTGACGCAAGAACGGCTTTAGGACTTGGTAACTTAGCAGTACAGGCCAGTAATTCAGTAAACATTGATGGCGGTGCCATTGATGGTACTATTATTGGAGCCAACTCTGCGGCGGCGATCACAGGAACAACAATTCAAGCAACCGGTGGATTTACCGGTGACTTAACAGGAAATTCAGATACAGCAACAGCACTAGCAACCGGTAGAACAATCGGTATGACAGGTGACATGACATGGACATCAGCGGCGTTTGATGGTACAGGTAATGTAACAGGTGCTGGTACTTTAGCAACAGTAAACAGTAACGTTGGAACATTTGGTGGAGCATCTGCCATTCCAGTTGTTACAGTTAATGCTAAAGGTTTAGTTACAGCAGTAACTACAGCAAGTATCGTAACAGCATTAACAGTAGACGGTGATTCAGGAACACAAAACGTAGATTTATCAGCAGATGATTTACAGTTCTTGGGTACAGCAAATGAAATAGAAACAGCAGTTACTAAAGACGGAACAGACGTTAAAGTAACTTTAGGTTTACCTAACGACGTAACAATAGGTAATAACCTAAGTGTTACTGGTAGTTTCTTATCAGATGACATTACAGCGGCTACAGTTACAATTAACGGTAACTTAACAGTTACAGGTACGCAAACAACTACAGATTCTACAGTTGTTACTATTGCAGACCCACTTTTCCAAGTAGGTTCAAATACTAACGATAACTTAGACAGAGGTGTTACTTATCTACATAACGATGGATCAGCAAAAACTGGTTTCTTTGGTATGGACGAAGGTACAGGCGTATTTACATATATTCCAGATGCAACAGACAACTCATCAGTAATTACTGGTAGTGCAGGTGCTGTTAAATTTGGTGCAGTAGAAGGTACATCATTTAGTGATGGAACAATCTCAGGTGTAACATTTGCAGATGAAGACAATATGTCCTCAAACTCTGCAACTAAAATACCTACACAGCAATCAGTAAAAGCATACGTTGATGCTCAAATTACTGCACAAGACCTAGATTTCCAAGGAGATTCAGGTGGTGCATTGAGTGTAGACCTTGATTCACAAGTGCTAGACATTGCTGGTGGAACAGGACTTTCAACAGTCGGTTCAGGACAAACTTTAACTGTGAGCCTAGACGATACAGCAGTATCGGCTGGTAACTATGGTAGTAGTACAGCAATTCCAGTATTGGCAATTGATGCTCAAGGTAGGATTACAGGAGCCTCTACGGCCTCTATCTCTACTTCTTGGACATTAACAGGTGATAGTGGTACGCAAACAGTTGACGGTGGAGACACAGTTGACATCGCAGGTGGAACAGGAATAACAACAGTAACTACGGCTACTGATACTTTAACTGTAAACCTTGACGATACTGCCGTTAGTGCAGGTTCATATGGTAGTGCAACAGCAATTCCAACTTTTACAGTTGACGCACAAGGACGTTTAACAGCGGCCGGAACAGCGGCTATTAGCTCAGATTTAACAATCGGTGCTGACAGTGGTTCAGATGACGTTGTAAGAGTAGGAACTGATACATTAAACTTTATAGGTACTTCAAACGAAACTACAACAACAGTTAGTAATAATACTATTGCTGTTGGACTAGCAAGTTCAGTAAGTGGCTTAACAAGTTTAACTGCAACAACATTAAGTGATGGTGTAGCAAGTATCAACTCAGGTGCCCTAACAGGAGTAACAAACGTTACTGCTTCAGGAACTGTACAATTTGGTTCACTAAGCGACGGTTCAATTACTGCTACAGGTTTTGTAGATGAAGATAACATGGCATCAGATAGTGCTACACTTATCCCAACACAGCAATCTGTTAAAGCATACGTTGACTCAGTAGCAACAGCGGCCGACTTGGACTTCCAAGGCGACTCAGGTGGTGCATTAAGTATTGATCTTGACAGTGAAGTCCTTGACATCGCAGGTGGTACTAACATTACTACTGCAGGTTCAAGTAACACATTAACAGTAAACCTAGACGCAACATTATCAGGAATGACAGCAGGTACTTTCTCAGGACAAGTATCAGCAGGTACATTAACTGATGGCGTAGCAAGTATTAACAGTGGTGCATTAACAGGTGTTACAACTATTGCTACATCAGGTGATGTAACAGTTGGTGGTAACTTAACAGTTAGTGGTACACAAACTAGTGTTAATTCAACTAACACAACTATAACTGACACCTTGATTACACTACAAAGTGGATTAACAGGTGCTAACCCTAATGACATTGGTCACATATATGAAAGAGGAACAGATGGTAACAACGGTTTCTTAGGATGGGATCAAAACGTTGATAGATTTGTAGCGGCGACTACAACTGCAGACGGATCAACTGCTGGTGATTTAACACTAGCGGCAACTGATTTTGAAGCGGCTGGATTCATTGGTACAAGTGCTACAATTAGTGGTGCTGTAAGTTTTGGTACATTAACAGATTCAGGTGAGAGCATTGCTGTTACTAAATTTGTTGATGAAGCAGACGGAATTAGTAATAACGATAATGATACTACTATTCCAACTTCAGCGGCAGTTGTTGACTATGTTGAAAACAATGGTGGTGACGGACTATTACTAAGAGCGGCAATAACAAGTGGAGCCACAACGGCTTCAATTGGTACTGTCCCTAACGTTTCTAGCAGAACATATTATGCAGAAAAGATAGTAATCAAAGTCAGCACAGCATTTAGTGGTAACAGTATTAATTACATTACTATTAAAGAAAATGCTGGTTCAGGTAGTACACTTGTTGCTAAAGCAGACGCAGATGCGGCTACAGTAGGTAACTATATTATAGAACTAGATGGCGACATAGCACTTACAAAAAATGCGGCGGTAACGTTAGCATTCTTTGACGCAAGTGATAACGCAGTGGCTCCTTCAGCCGGTGCGGCAGTGGCTTCAGTTCACTACAACTGGGTTTAATATAACCTAGGGTAGGGAGTAACTTTAAAGGGCAGTTTTTTACTGCCCTTTTTTTGAGTTTTATTTCTGAGCGTCTGCTCTGAACGAGCATATAAGCATGGTTGTTTCAACCATTGACATATTAGGAGTTAAACTCCAGGGTATATGACTAGGCCAGTATATTACTTTAAACTGTTTGGGTTTAATAAAGTGTGACGTTTCTTGTGTGTTTTGACTGGCATATATTTTAGATGTATAATTATCTAATTTTAAATGACTGCCTTTGTTTGTTGTTTGTAGGTATATTCCAGCATTGTACCATCTTTGATGCTCTATTGTAGTAGGGAAAGAGTGGTGAGGATTAGTTGAAATAATCCAAGGATTAAGTAAATTTATATCTCTAGCAACTTGTAAGTCAAAGTGTTGTACTACATTTGAAACAAAATTAGTTGCTAATAAATTTGCTATATTTCCTATAACACCTTCACATGGAAATTGTTTGTTAGTAAACCATCCATAAACTGTCTCAGTTGTGATACCGGATTCTTTATTAAGTTTTAGGCTGTCCTGGATTTGCCTATTTAACTCTTTAGGAACCTCTATCTGAGTTTCAAATACATAGTCTGGAAATACTGTCGTCTTTTTAACTGCCATACTACTATTTACCTTATATTGCTTGACATTCGTATGAAAACCAGTATAATAGTATTGTAACTAGGAGAACGGTATGAAAAAAGATAAAGTTATACTCACAGACATAGATGGTGTAGTATTAGATTGGGAAGAAGGATTTAATGTCTGGATGCAACATCACGGACATAATTTAACTGAAGGCTATCAGTTTGTATATGATGTAGGTACCAGATATGGTATTACAAAAGAAACTAGTCGTAGTTTAATCAAGCAGTTTAATGAAAGTGCCGCAATAGGATTTTTACCTCCACTCAGAGACGCACAATGGTATATTAACTTGCTACATGAAAAGTATGGTTATAAATTTATTGCTCTTACTAGTCTTAGTTTAGATCCTTATGCAAAAGAACTAAGAGAAAGAAATCTTAAAAAATTAATGGGCGATGCCTTTATAGAAGTTGTATGTTTAGATACAGGTGCAGATAAAGATGAGATACTTGCAGACTATGGACACAAATATCCTGGTGCATACTGGATAGAAGATAAACCAGAAAACTTAATGGCTGGTGTTTATGTTGGGCTTAAAGGCATACTAATGGAGCATGGTCACAACATGGAAACGCCTGTCGAAGGTACTGTCGTTAAGAATTGGGAACAAATACATCAATATATTACCTCAAAATAAAGATAAATATAAGTACCATCCAATAATACCTTTTAGGTAAATTATCCATAATAAATATTACTTTAATTAATATATGGAGAACTAAATGTTTAAATTATTAAAATCAACTCTAGCAGTTGCAATATTGTCAGTTATGTCAGTACCAGCATTTGCAGGAGTCAGTGTTGGACTAGATTCTGATTATCTATTTAGAGGTGTATCACAAACAGACGGTAGTCACTCAGCATGGGTAGATTACAATCATACGTTTGGCGAAAGCGGATTTATGCTCGGCGCATGGGTTGGACAAATCGACTTAGCAGACGGATCAGACTTAGAAACTGATTTGTATGGCGGTTGGTCTAACGGTGATTGGACAGTAGGATATATTGACTACAGTTACAACGGTGATGCAGATTTAGATGGCGGCGAAATATTTGTCAGCAAATCAGTCATGGGTGTTTCAGTAGAATATTACATGGGTCAAGATGACTACACAGACTATTTAGAACTAGGATATTCAGTAATGGGTGTTGACGTTTCATTTGGTATGTGGGACGAAGTTGGTGACAACTTGCGTATCTCTAAGTCTTTTGATCTTCCAATGGGTCTTGAAGGTGGTATTGCTTATGTAGACTTTACTGCTGACAGTGATTCAAGAATGATGGACGAAGATACAATAGTATTTTCTTTATCCAAATCATTCTAATAAGATTAGAAAATATAAAATACCTCCTTTTTTGGGGGTATTTTTATGAATAAACACTTGACAAAGTTTAAAGATTTGCTATAATATATACTGTAATTAGGTAAAGGAGTAGAAAAAATGCAAAAATTTCCAATTGATGAAGTACTAGCAGTCAGTTGTGCCGCTCACAGAATAAATGAGGGCTTCATTAAAAAGGACCAAGTAAGGTTCGATAAAAAGTTTGAAAAAACGACATGTAATAGTGACTTACTATACAATTATTTTTTTACAGATAAAAAATTTAAAGTCATAGAAGAAGATAAAACTACTGCAACTGAAGTTAAAGAGTATCTTGCAGGGTTAAGTTTTAAAGCATTAGAAAGAACTTTAACAGAATTTGAGAGCAATGTTCTTAAGTTAGTAAGTTCTCCTGAAATTGCCAAGGATAAATTAGGCATAGCCGCTAGTTTACCTAAAGTATATCTAAATAAAGTAGATCAGGATACTTGGACTGATAGAGAAATGGAATTATCCAGAACTAGTGAAAAAATTGGTAAACTACACACTAGGGAAAAAATTGATGCTACTGTAGAGTTTACTAGGTATATACCAAGAACTATGAGTTATATTGTTACCTGTAGTGTAAAAAATCAGCATATTTTAAAGTTCTTTACAGACAAAAAAATTGCACCAGGCAAAGAAATTACAGTTGAAGGTTTTGTAAAAGGACAATCTAAAGGTAAATATCATGCTGGATTTGAAACTGTAATAAATCGAATTAAATTTGTTGAAGAAGGAAAATAATTTACTATAGAGCGATTTCCCGGGTGCCCGGTGGTTTAGAGACTCTTAAAACTAAAAACCATAATTTGCGTGTCGGATGCTGGCGACAATGTTAAAACAGCGAGTATAGAAAGGACCTCCTAATATTTTAATATTTAGGAGGTTTTCCCTTGATAACCTCTCAGTAGCTCAGCAGGATAGAGCAACGGCCTTCTAAGCCGTGGGTCGCAGGTTCGAATCCTGCCTGAGAGGCCAAACTTCTGATAAATAGTATGTGGTAGACACACATAGAAGGAGTAAACTATGGCAGAGGTAGAAGGAAAAGGCAACGTACAAGTTGACTTGGAAAAATATACAGAACTTGTCTTGAAAGTTGATGAGGCACAAGACAAGATTAACGAGATGAATAATCTCAGAAAAGAATTAGCGATAGCAACTGCGGCCGCTAAACCAGTAGAAAGGTTTTCTTTTGGTGCATTATTTAGAGATGAAAATGACATCAATGAGAAGGCAATAATTGGTTTTATGAGTTTTGGATTAATGGTTGTATTTGGTGCATGTGATTTAATTACAGCATTTTGGGATATGGATTTAAAAATATCTGATACAATATACACATCATTTGTTGTAGTAACTTTAGGTTCATTTGGTATTAGTGAGGCAGGAAAAGCCTTTAGCAAACAGTAAGAATTATGAAAGAATTAAAAGAATGGCATAAAGATTATACGTTAGACTTTATTGAAAAGTATAACTTATCTACATATACCGTTGCTTGGATCAGTTGGATTAAGGGAATGGTTACAATGGCTATTCTGCTTTGGATATTTTAATGTTTATTAAACACTTTGCAAGAATGTTGACACGAGAAGAACTCAGCGATGAGGACGTTATTGTGTATTTTGATATTGTGCAAAGTGTTGTTCCAACTAAATTACTTGTTGCTTACGATGAAGAAAAAGCAAAAGTAGGTATCGAAGTTATGGCATACACCAGCGAAGATGACGATGGTGATATGTTTATATACGAAATTATTTTGCAGGATGAAATAGATGCAGATGAGGGTGATGAAATATCAGAAGAACTTTTTGAAGAGTTTCCAGATATTAAATTTACATTTGAGGCATCAGTAGAAGTTTAGTGCTAGTAGAAGTTCATTTTAATGGCAACGAATTCGTTGCTTACGACAAGCAAACCAATCAACAAATAACAGATAGTGCAATACTAAATGTTATATCCTTTGAACAATTTCCAGGAATTAAAGGTGTATTTGAAATAAATGTTGACACCGCCGGAAGATCTGTTATAATAGAACCATTACAAATAAATATTGGTATACAGGATATAAACACAAATGGCATTTAATAAAACATTCAATCAAGAAGAAATCGCAAGACTTAAAAAACTTATCAACGAAGGTGATACTGTTCTCCATGAAGTAGACGCTCTTAACGTAGGACTTCGAGAAACTGTTAAAGCAATAGCAGAGGAAATGGACCTCAAGCCTGGAGTTTTAATGAAGGCAGTAAAAGTTGCTCATAAGGCTAAGTTCCAAGATGAGTTCGACAAATTTGACGAACTAGAAACAATTTTGGAATCAGTCGGAAAAACACTTTAATTAATTGACTTTTAACCACTATTACTGTATAATTACAGTATGAGGATAGCACATCTATGAGTTACGTTGACGCATTTTATGATCAAGGCAAGGACATTGTTACTGTCGTTGAGCGTATTGATGGCAAACGTATTATAAAAGAAATAAGTCCCACACATAATTTTTATTATTCAGATCCTAATGGTAAACACAGAAGCATTTACGGAGACCCTGTAACTGAGCTAAGGTGTGCTAACATAAAGGACTTTAAAAAGAACTTAGGTATACATAGCAGTAATAAAACATTCGAGAGCGACATAAGGCCTCTTAATAAAGTATTAGCAGAACATTATAACGGTGCTGATGCTCCTGATTTAAATGTAGCATTTTTTGATATTGAAGTAGACTTTGATCCACAACGTGGTTATAGTAGTCCCTCTGATCCATTTACTCCCATAACAGCAATAGGTGTTTACTTGCAGTGGATGGATGCAATGATATGTTTAGCAGTTCCTCCTAAAACTTTAAGTTGGGAACAGGCACAGGAAGTTGTAAAAGAGTTGCCTGAAGTTATGTTGTTTAAAACAGAAAAAGAAATGTTAGATACATTTTTAGACATTATAGAAGATGCAGATGTACTAAGTGGCTGGAACAGTGAAGGATATGATATTCCTTATACTATAAACAGGATTACTAAAACATTAGGTAAAGCAGAAACAAGACGTATGTGTCTAATGAAAAAACTGCCTAAAAGAAGAGAGTATGAAAAGTTTGGTAGTGAAGTTGCTACTTATGACTTAGTAGGCAGAATACATTTAGACTACTTAGAGCTTTATAGAAAATACAACTATGAAGAAAGACACAGTTACAGATTAGACTATATTGGTGAGATGGAAGTAGGGGAAAAGAAAGTTCCATATGAAGGTAGTTTGGATAGACTTTACAATCATGACTTCCTAAAGTTTTGTGAATACAATATACAAGACGTTATGTTGTTAGACAAACTAGATAAAAAATTACAATTTGTTGACTTAGCAAACATTATTGCACATGAAAATACAGTATTGATTCCAACTACTATGGGTGCAGTAGCAACAACTGAACAAGCAATTATAAATGAAGCACACAGACGTGATATGGTAGTGCCTGATAAGCCTAAAGCATCTGAACGTGATAGTGCCGCAGGTGCCTTTGTGGCAACGCCTAAGAAAGGATATCATGACTGGGTAGGCAGTATGGACTTAAACAGTCTATATCCTAGTGTGTTTAGGGCTCTTAATATGGCACCCGAGACTATTGTGGGACAATTAGATCCTAGTTATACATTAGAAGAAATTACTAATGCACAGAAGTTAGAAAAGAAAAGTTTTGCTGATGCCTGGCATGGCAAGTTTGGTACTAACGAATTTGAATTTGTTAGAAGTAAAGACGTTGATCATATAATGAAGTTAGAAATGGAAGATGGTGGTGTGCATGAAGTGACAGGTGCTGATGTTTATAACTTAGTTTACAATAGTGGCCAACCCTGGAATATAAGTGCTAACGGAACAATATTTACAACAGACGTACAAGGCATTGTGCCTGGTTTATTAGAGCTTTGGTATACAGATAGACAACGTATGCAGAAGAAGAAAAAACAATCAGAAGGCGCAGAGCAGACTTATTGGGATAAAAGGCAGTTGGTTAAAAAGATTCAGTTAAACAGTTTATATGGTGCTATACTTAATCCTCATTGTAGATTTTATGACAAACGTATAGGGCAAAGTACTACACTTACAGGCAGAGCTATTACAAAACATATGGCGGCTGAAACAAACAGAATGTTTACTGGCGAATATGATTATGAAGGCGAGACAATAATTTATGGTGATACTGACTCTGTATACTTTAGTGCGGCACCAGTTATGCAGGATCAAGAACTAGATATGGATAGTGCTATTAAATTATATGATCATGTATCTGATACAGTTAGTGACACATTCCCTAAGTTTTTAAAGGATACATTTAATGTGCCTTTAGAACGTGGTGCTGTAATGATTGCAGGTAGAGAAGTTGTAGGCAGAGCAGGATTGTTTTTAACTAAAAAGCGATATGGTATTTTATGTTTAGACATTGAAGGTTATCAGCCTGAAGGCGGTAAACTAAAAGCAATGGGTTTAGAGATTAAACGTTCTGATACTCCTGAGTTTATACAAGACTTTTTAGAAGAACTTTTAGTTGATTGTTTAAATGGCCTAGGCGAAGAACATGTAATAGATAAAATTAAAGAGTTTAAAAAGTATTTTAAAGGGTTACAACCTTGGGGTAAGGGTATGCCTAAACGTGCTAACAACGTTACTATGTATACATCTAAAATGATGGAACAAGCAAGAATGCCACAAACAAATAGTCTACATAAATTAGACAAACTTAAAAATGAAGGTAAAAGTAATATGATACCTGGCCATGTTAGGGCTAGTATTAATTGGAATAACCTTAAAAAAGCGAACAGTGATGCATATAGTTTAACTATCACAGATGGTGCAAAGGTAGTTGTATGTAAACTTAAAAATAATCCAATGGGCTATACTAGTGTAGCATATCCCACAGACGAACTTAATTTGCCACAATGGTTTAAGGATTTACCATTTGATGAAGAGGCAATGGAAGAAACAGTATTAGATAAAAAGGTTGCTAACGTTATTGGTCCTATGGGCTTTGATCTAAGCAGAACTACACAGAGTGAAACGTTATCGACGTTTTTTGAATTCTAAAAAAATGGTTAAAAACTACTTGACTTATCTAAATAACAATGTATAATATTATTTTAATCTTTGGAGATACGAATGGCAATTAAAGACATAATGAAAGATGTACTTAAACATACACATGGTTTAGGTATCTTTGAAATGGTAAAGGTTACTGGTGATGTTGAAAAGACTACTATTGAAACAGTAGATGCAGACAAAACTGTAATTTTTAAAGGAGAGACACATAATCCATATCCTGAGTTTGTAGACTCTACTGTTGGATTAAGCAGGATGGCTGTATTACATGGGTTGTTACAATATCCTGGATTTGATGGTGAAGGATCAGATACAAAAATTAACACACAAGAGCGAAATGGTGAAACTGTTCCTGTAGAGGTAGAGTTTACTAGTGCTGACGGTAATGATGCACATTACAGATTTATGTTAGCAGATGTTATTAACCAGCAACTTAAAGCAATTAAATTTAAAGGTGCTGAGTTTGATCTAAACATTGTGCCTAGTGATAAAAATTTAAAAGACTTAGCCTACTTTAATAGTGTGTTGGGTGCCTTTGAAGCAAACTTTAGTCCTAAAACTGATGGTACTAGTTTATGGTTCCATATTGGTGATGGCGTAAGTGACAGAACAAAAATTTTAATTAATAGTGATATTGATGGTAGCATTACAGGTGACTGGAAATGGCCACTAGACATTGTTTTAAAGATATTAAGACTTAGTGACACAGGTAATTGTGTAATGAGTATTAATGATCAAGGTCTATTGCAAATTATTGTAGACAGTGGATTAGCAAAATACACATACTTATTACCAGCGAGAAGTTAAACTATGTATGATTTAGGAAAAACGCAAAAAGACTACGCATTATATTTGCCTGCTATTAGTAGTTTTTATGTGAAGCAATTAGAAAAGATTGCTAAAGATGGTGGCAGGGTACCTGAAGGCTTTGAACTAGGCCATGAAGGTATGGATTTCCTAAAAGACAAAGATACTTACTATCATTATCCTTGGGGATTATATTCAGCCGGTCATGCTCAGTTAGATCTAACAAAGTTAGATGGTGAGCCAATGATTACTGACAGAGACAGAAATAAAACAATGATACTAGGAGACTCAGGTGGTTTCCAGATTGCTACAGGTGTTATTAAAATGGATTGGGCTAATGCTATTAATCCAGATGACCCTGCAAGGATAGAGCTAGTAGACAAAATACTTAAATGGGAAGAAGAACAATGTGATTGGGCAATGACACTTGATGTACCTCCTTTTGCCGCCTTCCCTCCTTTTAACAAGAAAACAGGACTAGAAACATTTGAGCAAACTATGACAATTAGTTTGTATAACTTAGACTACTATATGAAGAACAGAACACCAGGTAAGTGTAAGTTCTTAAATGTGATGAGTGGAGTTGATCAACCTACTTGTGATGAGTGGTATGAGAATGTTAAAAACTTTAGTGATCCTAAGTTTTGCCAAGAAGCATATGGTAACAGTGAACTTGCATTAGAAGGATATGCATTTGCTGATTTACAAAAACGTAATATGAGAATGGCACTAAGACGTATCTTAAAACTTAGAGAAGATGGTCTACTTAAAGATAAAGGTTGGATACACTTCCTGGGTACAGGTAAATTAGACTGGGCATGTTACTTAACTAGCATACAAAGAATGTTGAGGAAACATGATAGTCCAGAAATATGTTTAAGCATGGATGCCGCAAGTCCGTTTGTTAATAGTGCATATGGTTCTACATATACACATAACAGTTTCCATCCTAAAAAGTTTAGTTACTTGATGGACAGAGCTATAGACAATCAGGCACTTAAAGGTTCTGATATGCCTATGCCTTTTGCACACTCTCCTATTATGAGCAGACTAACTGCTGGAGATATTTGTGCAATGGCAGAAGGAGACTTAGATAAAAACGGTAAGCCTAAAGGTCCAGACAGTACAAGTTGGGACACACAAAGTTACTTATATTATATGGGACATAGTGTATACAATCATATTACTGCGGTACAAGAAGCAAACAGATTAGCAGATGTAGAAAAGTACAGAACTAATGTACACTACAGTGATTTTATTAAAGACAAATCAAGTGGTAAGAGTAACGAGTTTAGTCCTTATGTTCCTGCAAAAGCATTATACTTTGATAGTTTCTGTCAGGAAGTATTAGACCCTAAACTATCTATTGATGAAGCATATGACTTAATTGAGAAAAATATTAAGTTGTTAGATGAGTTAAGTTTTGGTGCTAAAACTAATGCAGGATTTGGAGCATTTTTTGAAGAGGAAGAGTTTGATATGGACGATGATGTTGGCGCAAAAACACATGACATCATGTCAGGAGATTTTGAGGCATAGTAAATGAAGGATAAACCTAATTTTAATGACGTAAAATTTTTTGTTGGCGAAGAAGTTGAGCATACCGTTGCACAAGGAGAAACTACCTTATTTGTGGCAGGTTGGCAACCAGTAGAAGAAATTTTAAGTAGAGCATTAAATGAAACATGTACTCACATACATTTGTGTTACTTTGATCCAGACAGGTTTGATCAATGGAAACTTTGGGAAGAGCTATTATTACATTTATGCGATAACGGTGTTAAAGTAACATTAGAGTTTGAAGTTAAGTATTGTGAAGATATATTTAAAATGGGTTTGCATGATTATAGCAATTTTATACCTGTTATTACCGCTGTTTTACCTAATTCGTCTAAATACAATTTCAATACAGCATTTAAGATTGCTGATAAAGGATTTGACCAAACTAATGAAGGTAC
>Ga0181387_1000111_pt1 | contig 17634 bp, 20 predicted proteins | sample 10SPOviralmetaG_FD_130119 | JGI IMG/M metagenome (GOLD analysis project Ga0181387, IMG submission 130119) | Marine viral communities from the oligotrophic San Pedro Time Series (SPOT) site, San Pedro Channel, CA, USA - 10 SPOT_SRF_2010-04-27 | ecosystem: Environmental > Aquatic > Marine > Strait...
CAAGTACGTTTTCAATTTGCGTACCTTTATTCCAAAGAGAACACACATATTCGTGTATATGTTTATCACTTTCAATGCATACATCAGGGAAGAAATAACGAATGATGTCCAGTATTTGCTGATTGCTTAAATTATCATTGGTATGTTCATTCCATATTTTAAAGATCTTCCTAATTTCGTCAATTTCAAGAAAATTTTCATAAGGGTTCTCCAACATTGTTTGATTCCAGAATGTAACAAATCGCTGTGCGGACGGTAAAAATTTACTGAATAAACCGAAGAAGTTATTATTGGATGTATTATAATTAACTTTGAATTCATCAGAAAACATCGAAGCAAACTCACTTTGATACATGATATTGGGTAATTTATGCTTATTAAGAAAGTGATTCCATAAATAATATATATCTTTCCATTCGGTTTCTTTTGTATCACGCGTTTCATCTGTAATTTTAATAAAATATTCATCGGCAAATGTCTTAATAATATCATTTTTAGAGTTGTTTTTCAAATAATGTATTTGGTTCTCGAAGTTTTCACTGTGAGAAGAGAGAAATGTATCAGCATCACCGAAACGACTAGAATAATGTAAGGATATGCAAATCATATCTATTCCGTGTTCTCCAATAATGCGTTTCCAAATATTTTCATATTTTACAGTTTCATGTATATTAATAATACGACAATTCTCATAATCGTGATCCTCATGATATTTTAGTTTGAAAGTATTTGTTGCAGAAAGACCGAGCATATTTTGAGATAAATTATTCAGTTCCCTAATAAATGTTTTGGAGAACAATGGAACATAATGAATATGTTGATTGTTTTTTTTCAATATGTTATCACCCAGTGTGGTTAGAAAATACTTGGCCGCATATGGTGTTGGAAAAAGAGACGGATATAACGAATTTATAACATTTTGAATAGTAATTGACTCGGGTACATTATCAATTAATGTATTTTCCTTTATAGTTTTCATTAATGTAACCTTAGTTTTATACTTCCATGTTAATAAACTTCGCTCTTTCGTGATTGTAGTTAGAATATGATGTAAAATGGCATCTTCATTTGTTATCTTATAGTTAATTCCATCATATATATAAAATTTTTCCGTTGCAGAAACATAGAAATATTTATTTTCATTCAAGTATTTACGTATGAACGAATGAAACTCATTATTTAATACATTTGCCCGAGAGACACGCTGATCGTTTGAAATTTTGATATTCTTCATAATATTGGGTAAATTATTTTGTACATATAAGTGTAGTTTTTCGCACATATATTCATCATTTTTATATAATGCATTAAGGGATTGTAATTGCTTTATAGATTTTGAAAGTTCTTTTGTGGACATTATATGATATTTTGAATAATTTCTATATATGACTTTTATAGAAATTATTAAATAGATACTTCACTGGTATACTGTGAATCATTTGATGTATACATATCATCTGCATCTACCATTGATGATTGTATAATATAGGTTATAGCCAATTTGGATTTTAATATTTGATTTCTAGTTAAAACAGCAAACCAAGAAAATTTATTACGGAGAAGGAGTTCATCCGATGGTATATACACACCAAGGCAATTATCGTGTAACTCTAAATATTTATCTTCCATTAAGTCATCAATAACGATTTGTTTATTTTTACTGTCTTTGATGCCTATTCTATTACCACCAACCAAGGACATTTTACCGTCACGTATTTGTTTTTCACACCATACATTTAGATATCCTGTAATAAAAGGTTCATTTGAATGGTGATTTGTTTTAATTCGTGTTGTTAACATATCAATTAATCGTACAATCGTTTCATCGTTCTTTTCGCAACCCATGAAATATGTGTCGGGTGTAAATTCCTCGTTTTTGGTCATAGTAATGATGCGATTAATACGTTCACATACAAAAGGATTTCCACTGGTTACTAATTGTTCGTGTAGAGGTTTGAGAGATTGAGTACATACGAAGGAATTGGGAACAATTGTTCCGCCATATGCATTTATTAATTTTAATAATGCGATTTGTCTATATTGACTTTTAATGGGTTCAGGTAACGACGAAACATCAATATCCCAACCTGGTATCAATTTACTAAATGTATGGTCGTCAATTAAACAAATATGAAAATCTTTACTACAGTGGTCTATAATCGATTGAATGGAAAAATGGAGATAAGGTTGATTTAACTCCTTGGAAGTACGTGAACCAAAAGACTTCCAATTGCGTGCATTTATTTCATACTTGGTATGAATCCATATCTTAGGTTTGTTGAATCCATATAGAGGTGTATCATTAAGCAGATACTTGCGAATTAATTTATAATCATCTCCCGTTTTATCTGTAAAATTCTGTTTAAATTTATTTCCAACATAACTAGCTGCCATTACTAAACTTATAGCAAATATGTAATGTTTAAAATTTTTTTGATTAATCATATTAGTATAATATTATATGCTATTTTTTTATATATTAATTGCGTAGAGTTATAACGAGAAGAAGAATTAAATGTATATGAAAAAATCAATGGAATACTTTGAATCATTATACCGTATAGAAGAATTAAATAGAATATTATTATGTTTACAGATCTGTCGTATGACATTCGTAAATGATTTATAACTTAATGTGCGTGTAATATAAAACTGTTTCGAATAATAATAATAATTTTTAATATCATCTAAAAATGATTTTTCATACCCATGAAATAACATCTTCCTAAACGCATTTTGGTCGAGGTAATAGTGTTTATCGGTCTTCTGGCATATTTTATCGAGCAAATCATAAAGAGTAGTATTAGGAACTTGCGTTTTGAATAATTGACTGTTACTCATATTATATATTATATATAGTAATTATTTTATAGTTATTTAAACCATAAAATAAGCATAACAATCACATTATTTTTTTTGTCGCAACGTTTCAAGTTGCTTCAACTTTTCAAGATAAAGAATTGCGTCCATATGTTCCTCTTGTGCGTGTTGTATCCAATCTAACACGGAAAGATCTGTACGGTCCAAGTTCGTACCATATTTCTTCATACCGAAGTCGGCACGTCCCTTGAACTGCTTAATAACAGAGAATACAACGCTATCTGTATTTTCACCATTAATGGTTAAACTATCAGATTCCATTATATCAACTATTCAGCATAATTGTTTATATTGGTTTCTATTTACATTAAGGTTGTTAATTCATGCGTAAATAATGCAAGTTCTATTTTATTTTCATGAATGGTATTAAATATGGTAATATATTTACATATTATTGGAATAATTTCATACTTAAGTTTTTCGTCCAGATTATTAGTTATCTTGACAAAATTAAAAAAATAATCCAATATATCAATTACAGAATAACCATCGTCATGTATTTTATATAATACATCAATTGACTTTTCTAAATCTCGATCTTTTACATATTTTAAAAATATATCCAGTTTATTATATGATATATTTGAGCATATGCGTTTACAAGAATCAATATTAATCGGTTTCCTGGCACTAGATCCACATATATAGATCTTTTCAATATTATTAATGACATTACGAATATTATCATCAGAAACGCATATGATATACTCGATTGATTCGGCGTCAATATATATATTCTCTTCTTTTACTATACGATTAATTATATCTCTGATCTGTACTTTATTCAATGAATGTATTTTCATTATATGCAGTCTAGATTGTAATGTTTCTATAATTTTTTGTATATTTGAACAAACCCCTATAAAATTTACATTAGACTTATATTTATCAATATAATTACGGAATACCTGCTGACTGTGTTCATTTATCGTATCCATATCATCAAAAATAACGAGTTTCTTTTTCCCGTGTATTGAACATTTTGATTTACAAAAAGTCATTAATTCGCTTCTGAAATAATTAATCCCCTGTTCTCTTAGATTGTTAATAAACATAATTTCAGTATTGGGTAGAGGTTCGTCCTTTGTTATACTATAATAGTCTCTAATTACTGCATATAATAAACTGGTTTTTCCTGAGTTTTCGCCACCGACAAATAATATGTTCAAATCATCTATTTTACGAAGTGTATTATATATTTTCATAAACTTATCATTCATATTAAAATCAGAAACATAGTAAGGTCGGTATTTAATCGATAATGATTTTTGTGTATATGTCATATATGAATAGAATATAGGAAACTATTTATATATTATTCGTTCAAAATGAAATATAAATATAAAGACCAATTAATATTATAGAATGTCAAATTATTACGATGTACTTGAACTTGAACAGAATGCAAGTAGTGATGATATAAAAAAGGCATATCGCAAATTATCTTTGAAATATCATCCAGATAGAAATACAACCGATGAAGCAAGTGGAAAATTCCAGAAAATAAATGAAGCACATGAGATATTATCCGACCATCAAAGTCGTTCAGAGTATGACATGAAATTAAAGGGTTTTAATAATCCATTTGGAGATGTTGGTGCCGAATTTGGAGATTTGAATAATATATTCACTGCGTTTATGTCGGGAATGAACGGTGGTGGAATACCAAATGTCAGTATCTTTGGTGGTAATAGACCAGGATTTTCAGGTCAATTCAGTCAACAATTGCGTAAACCACCGCCTATAATCCGTAGCATTGAATTAACGATGGAGCAAACATACACTGGTGGAAGTTTTCCGATTCAAGTCGATAAATGGTCTCTACAAAATGGATCCCAAAATGAAGAAAAAGTAACATTATATATAAGTATTCCGCCGGGCATTGACGAAAATGAGATGATTTTAATGAGAAATCAAGGACACCAGCTTAGCGAAACTGTAAAGGGTGATATAAAAATAAATATAAAAATAAAGAACGATAGTAATTATAAACGTCATGGTCTTGACTTAATTTATACCAAATCCATTACATTAAAAGAGGCTTTGTGTGGATTTTCATTTGATTTAAAACATATTAATAATAAGACATTCTCATTTAATAATAAAGTGAATCCTACTATAATAAAACCTGGACAACAAAAGGTAATACCAAATCTAGGAATGATACGAGAAACGCATACAGGTAACCTAATTATTGTATTTAATATAGTTTTTCCCACTACCATTACCGTAGAAACGAGAGAGCAAATAGATAAAATATTATAAAATTAATTTTGAAAAATGATTCAAAATTAATATTTAAGCAGATATACGCTTTGATGGAATAGCAACATCAACAATATAAATAGAATTCTCAGTCATTACAATATACTCTTCTTGAACCTTAAAAATTTTTGAAACGGGACTAGTATATTCATCCTCGCTTTTTACAAGAAGCTTTTCGCCATCCTCCTTTACTCCAATAAGAGCAGATTTCTCAATAGAACTAGTCCAGTAATCGAGTAGCAATGGTTTATCCTCGACAATAGCTAGTTTTGACGCATGCATTAATGTATTGGTGGTAGGCAATCTATACCCTTCTTCAGACGTAGTACTCATTTTATATTTGTTATATGAAATATTTACTTTAAATACTTTAATATTTAATTGTTATATATTTTACGTTAGAAAGACAATTTTATAAGAGTTTCATATAACAAATGCCGAAGAACGAAATTATAAATACTCTCAAAAGTTGTTCTTCTAAGTATATCGACGGAATTATAAAGTATCTGGAATTCGCTATGAAGTCTAACATAATCTTAAATAATAAAAATCATAAATTACTTCATTTGGGTCACAGAGCAATAACACACATATTTCAAACGAATTTAATACAAACTGGTGATATTGAAGTATCTTACTTTAGCATGCAAAAGGGATATCTCTATTATTTAGAATATTTAGAACAGGTTGAACAAAGCAATATGAACGATGACTTGAATCATACAAACGCAATCATGTTTGTATACGATAAATCACTAATTAATTATTCAAAGGACAATAGAAAAACTATTAAATTAGATAATAGCATACTATCTACTATGCCACGGATTGTGCAATTAGTCGATACCATATTATGGTGGGAGAACAAAGACATTACAAAACAAGATATACAATACAATATTGTAAATTCATTATGTGATACATTATATCAGGCAAATGATAATATGCTAAATGCGTATATAGAGTGTGGTCAAAAACGGAAAATGAATATATTAGAATACAATGAATTTTTAAATGTTACATTAAAACTATTTCGCGATAAATCAAAACAAATACCTAGTATCAGAGAATGGGAAGACCGTATCCTAACAAAAAATGCTTATATAGACGATGCATTAAAAGAGTTAAGCATTTCAAAATGGTGTAAATTCTTATGGGAGTAACTACTTTATATATTTCTTATAAAATTCATTATTAACTATAATTTTGCGCTTACGGATTTTTACAGTTTTATCTTTTACAACGGTTGGTTCGCCTACCATATATAATTTACTAAATTCATTTTCCAATATAGAAACAATAAATTTATAGATAACATTCAATTCTTCTTCGCTACAATTTCCTACAATCAATACACTTCCTGTGCGGAAGATCATAAATGATACAACCGTATATTTCTTACTTTTAGACAATTGTTCCATTGTTAAACAATCATCGGAACTCATCATAGTTCCCGTTTGTTCGTCTGGTGGCAGTTCATTATTATAGTAGTACTTTGATTTTACACCCGGATAACTACAAGGGTCATATGCAGTCTCAATATTATATTTAGAACTTTTTAATACACTTTGTAGTATTTCACGATCAATTGTATACCCACATGTAAAATTAGAATTGATGAGAACATTACCAGTCCCGTGTGTGTCATCGAAAGATAATGTATTCGTAATATGGGGTTGTAGAATATCAAGGACATGATCCTTGATTGTCTCTAGAATTCCGGTGTCTATTATACCAGGTATTTCCAATTTTCCTGTATTAAATACTTTTACATGAATTTCTTTGAAAGTATCTTTATATTTGAAACGAATGCATATTGCGAAACAATTGTAAAACGCATTCTTAATCTTGCCTCTAGAATTGATAATATCTTTCCTAGAAATACCAATAGTGATTTTCCGTTCATCCTTATATTTAATCCGCCGTGCAGTTGGATTGTCGATCTGTTTAATAATATTCTCATTATAATATTCTACACCCTGTAAATTTTTTTTAATTTCTGCGAATTCTTCCGGTGTATTAGATACGATTTTAATTTGCTTTTTTATTATCCCTTTTTCTGGTGAAGAATATGGTATTATTGGTATCAACCAGAATATTCTATATATATCAATTTCTTGTGAAAGAAATACAACCTTTGTTTGAGTTGATATATTCAAGTCAGAACATTTAGGATTATTTAATATATGTTCATCTGGTTGTTCTGGAACTGCATCTATATTTGACAGATGCATTTCAATATTTGTAGATACACTAGCATTTTCTCCTTGTTCTTGATTATTTATATAGTTTGACCATTCTGAGTTTATATCAACTGACATTGCTTTATACTTAAAGAGACTTAATCCTTTTAAGTTGTTCAATTTTATTAATTAATGTGGATACAATTATTATATTTATAGTAATTATATAGAGCACCTATGGAAAAGATTATAATTGAGACGCCCAGAAAATTGCCCAATAAAATAAATTATAAAAATCCGAAAACTTCGTGCCCCATATTAATTTCAAGAAATTCAGACAGTGACCTTACTAGAGAACAATTTGATCCCTCATCTTTTTCCACCAGTCCGCCAAATGAATTTGTAAAATTTCTCAAACAACGCATAGAAAAATATTAGATTACTACGCAAATTTTCGCATGTTGTAATAAAAATATTTCAACATTTCAAATGACTGCAATTGATTATTATGAACAATTTGCTCAACCGTTATAAGGAACTCGGGTGTCAATGTTAGTTTTTTACAACATATTATCATATTAAAATAATCAAGTATAATTGTTTTTTTGTCAATATTGTACTGAATACTGGTATCATGCATTAGTTTTGTTACTTCATTACAGTCAGCGTTTTCTTGAAAAATTTTATCATGAATTGTTTCTAATACATTATTATCAAGCATTTTATGTTTCCAGTCTTTTTTTTGTAAATTTTGATTAAGTTGCATAAAATTAACAATGCTACGGATATCAGATTTAAATATGTTTTGTAATACATCAATGTCTGCATTTCTCATATTTATATTTTCTTTATTGGCAATATTTTTTATAAAACCCTTTATTTTAACTGGTGGTAATTGGTTAAAGCGAACACAAATGAATTCGCTGATTAATGAACGTTCTATTTTACTAATATAATTACATATTAAACATATCTTAACTGTATGTGGTGACGAATGTAATAAAATTTTCAACGCTTGTTGTGCATTTTTAGTTAAATAATCGACTTCATCCAATATAACAAATTTACAACCCTTCTCGAATAGATTATTTGTATAAACAAACGAATGAATTTGATTTCTAATGGTATCAATTCCTCGCTCGTCCGATGCGTTTAAATGAATTATTTGCTGACTGTTTACACGAAAGTATTTCTTCTGATAACTATTTATTAGATTTATAATAGTTGTTGTCTTACCTGTACCAGGTGGTCCATATAATAAAATATTTGGAAAATAGTCGCGTTCTAGTATATTCTTGAATAATTGCTTATTTGTTGGATCTAGAACTATGTTCTCGAATTCGGTTGGGCGATATTTTTCTACCCAAGGTACGTTTTTTTCTATACCATTCATTATGATTCATTATAATGAATAGTTTATATGTTTTATTTTTTAAAGTTTATAAACCCCTATGTATCGCTTCAACAAGCAATGCCATTATCATGGGTACTTGCCAATAATTAAACAAATAAAAATACTCATTTTTTCGCAAGATAAATGCTTGTATAAATATGTATATCGCTACGATTGCTGCGAATGATAATGAAAAAACAGACAAAAATAAAAGTTTATCCATTATATATATATACAATAGATACATTTGGTTCTAAATTGACAAAAACTGTTTTATAAAATGATTTAAAATATTAAATGTTACATTCATTATAATGAATACTAACACTGAACCACCGAAAAAGCGAAGAGGTCGTAGAAAGAAGAGTGAAATAGAGAATGAAAAAAAAACGCCTAATGTGCCCAAGAGGCGCGGAAGAAAACCAAAGGGTGGAAAACTAACAAACAAAGATAACGAAAACAAAAATGAAGCGTATGTACCAGAAAATGTTATATTGCACTTAAAGTGTAATATTTCAGATATTGATAATAATATTAATACAAAAAACGAGATGAGTTATAATCCAGAAATGCCCCCCGAAATTAAAACATACGACATACTAGAAGACGCAGATTACACATCTTATTCAGACGCTCCAATCACTAAGGATTTTGATGCTTATTCCGAAAATAAAACGAATAATTTTGTTTGTTCTCGATGCAAATGTGAAGCAAAAATGGAGGAAGATAGCACTATTACATCAAATAAAAAACAAAATAAACCGAATATTAAAGAGCTCAATGCAAAACTAAAAGAACAAAAAAATCTTTTATATAATGGGGAAATGAACGGGAAAAACTCGGCGTGTTTCTGGTGTACTTGTGAGTTTGATAATAAAGCGTGTTATATTCCAAAATGTGAACATGACAGTAACATTGATGGTTATGGTTCGTTCTGTCGACCAGAATGTGCCGTCGCCTTTCTTTTCAATGAGGGCATAGATGATTCTGTCAAATTTGAACGTTATCAGTTATTAAATAAGATATATAGTAAGGTTTATAATTACGAGCGAAATATAAAACCTGCACCAGACCCTCATTATTTACTTGATAAATTTTTCGGAAATATGAATATACAAGAGTACAGACAACTTCTTTCGGGTGATAATTTATTATTCATAATAGATAAACCAATGACACGTGTATATCCAGAGTTATTTGAAGATAATGATAATTTTATTGTGGGGGTATACGGAAATGGCATTACAAAAACGGCAACTTCAAATACCAGTGTTTATAAAGTAAAGCGCCAGAGCGAGAAAAACCAAGGAGCTAGTAAAAAAAAAATAATGGAAAATAAATTTGGCGTTACTACTGCTTGTTAATTGATAATTTAATCATTTGAATTATCAATTTACCACCAAAAGAAACAACATCGTTTTTTATCTATTACGATTTCATTACGAGGTAATGCATTTTCTACAGTTATTTCAACTAACGTGTTGTCAATTTCCAATTTTACATCACTTAAAGCAATGTCTTCCATTGTTTCCACTGTAATTGGTGTTAATGAAGGACTATTAGAACGAATCTTATCACTTACATTATCAATACTTTTTTCTAAAATTTCTTTTACTACCTCTAAGGCGGTTTCTTCTATAACATTGTTCACTTTATCGTTGTTTTCCATTCTCAATATATTATTGATTATATTAAATATAAAAACATATGTCTTAATTAATCATATGATTACACTTAATTTGAAGGGTGGACTAGGAAATCAGTTATTTCAAATATCGGCACTTATTTCACATGCAATAAGGTATGGTAAAAGTTTTATTATTCCATATACCAAATATTTGAATTGCGACGATACAAAACGACTAACTTATTGGGATACATTATTGAACAATATTAAACCATATACATCGGGTCATAGTAATTTTGCTAATATTGACCACATTAATGAATTGCTTTTATTGAAACATCCTGTATATACGGAAAGGAGTTTTAATTATACATCAATCGATGAAGATATAGATAATGTTGTTTTTAATGGTTATTTTCAAAGTTATAAATACTTTAATGAACACAAAGAAAAATTAATTCTTTTGTATAATATAGCACATCAACAGATACTAACACGTGGCGAACACTTTAATTATTTGAACAAATGTAATATTGCTAGTATGCATTTTAGAATAGGTGATTATAAACCTGTACAGAATATTCATCCTATTTTAAATGAGGTTTATTATGATAAGGCATTATCTCGTATACCTGATGATTATAGAATTCTTATATTTTCGGAGAAGCAAGACAGAGATGATGTTGATATTATCGTCAATGCTCTCAAAACAAAACATAAGCACGAATTTGTATATGTAAGTGACGACATTGAAGATTGGAAACAAATGCTGTTAATGTCTTTATGTAGGATTAACATAATCGCAAATAGTACATTTAGTTGGTGGGGGGCATATTTTAATAAAGACGCATATAAAGTATATTATCCATCTCTCTGGTTTGGAAATGATTTTCAAGGAAACACAAACGATTTGTTTTTACCTGAGTGGGAAAAGATCGAATTATGATAATGTTAATTTATAAAATTGATTTATAAATTATTGAAAGAATATAGAAGAAAAGTTCCGTCTTTATTAATAAATGTCTTCATTCACCAGCAACGCAGAGCAAAACTTTAATTATATCAAGGAATTGCCCATAGTTAAGCAATTGCTTAAAGATAATAAGCGTCTTAGGCGCAAGAATAAGGATCTGAAGAAGTTGGTTAAGTTGGTTACAAGGAATGTTTCTTTGTTCCCGCATTGCGATGCCAATGGATGTAATGCACCAGCATTTGTTGATGATTCTACTACTGAGAGTAGTGTTCAACCCAATGTTTCGTATGAGATTCATGAAGATGTATCGATTAAAAGTGAACAGATTTATAACACAGATAGTGATGTTGAGATTGTTGATGCACCTAAGATTGCAATTGATGTAATTGACGTCGATGAAGAGGAAGAAGAAGAGGAGGTAGAGGAAGAGGAAGAGGAAGAGGACGATGAAGAGGAAGAGGAGGTTGAAGTAGAGGAAGAGGAAGAGGAGGTTGAAGTAGAGGAAGAGGAGGAAGAGGAGGTTGAAGTAGAGGAAGAGGAGGAAGAGGAGGAAGTAGAGGAAGAGGAAGAAGAGGAGGAGGTTGAAGTAGAGGAAGAGGAAGAAGAGGAGGAAGAGGAGGAAGAAGAGGAGGAGGTTGAAGTAGAGGAAGAGGAAGAAGAGGAAGATGAGGAGGAAGAGGAAGAGGAGGAGGAAGAGGAAGAAGAGGAAGATGAGGAGGAAGAGGAGGAGGTTGAAGTAGAGGAAGAGGAGGAGGTTGAAGTAGAGGAAGATGAGGAAGAAGTATTTGAAGTTACTATCAAGAAGAAGACATATTATACGACAGATGCAACGAATGGTGAGATTTATGGTCTAGACGAGGATGGAGATATCGGAGACGTCATAGGGAAATATATCAATGGAAAGGCGACATTCTTAAAGAAGTAGAATAACTAAGTAATAGTTAATCCTTAAATAAAAATATTAAAAGTAAAAATATTTTTATTTTTTATTTCGCGTGTAACGTTTGCTTCGGTTTTTACGTTTTCTTGTATATTTCCCTCCGGTTTTCGCTTTTCCTTTTTTTTTATCTTCATTTATATTGTAAAATGGAAGAGGAGTATAAGAATCATCACTATATTTTATATCCATTAATTCATCCAATCTTGTAACTAAGTCATTATCTTTATAATCGCAACCTACCATTTTAGAATTTTCATCATTTACTTCACCTTTTATAAGATCAATGTGTAAATTTACTACTTCATTCTCAAAGTCATTATTATCTTTTACTTCAGTTAACTCTTTTTTTTTTATTTTATCTTCAAGTTTTCTTAAATCAAATTCGGACGGATTATATATTTTCTTTATGTTCCTTAGAAACTCAATATACGGAGCAAAATGTGATATATTTTTAATATTGATATCTATTAAATCTGGATCGTATCTTTCTTTATTAAGTGCATCATAAATGCTATAATGATCTATAAAGCGTTTTAGTACTTTTATAACAGCTTTAAACTTATAGGATGAAAATAGTTTCTTTGAAAGAGCACGAGAAACGTGCGATAGGTCTAGTTCAATCATTATTGTGTAAATTGTATTCAATTTGGTGTAACAATCATCAATATTATCTATATTAATAACATTTTTACTGAGGTCTAATATTTCAGCATTAATGCCTTCTATGTCCTTCTGAAATATTTCTAAATTTTTGTAAATATCAGTTTTTCCTGAAGGACTGCGACCAGCAATTGCTTTATTTATTTCTGCCAGCATCTCACCACTTTTTCCTTTGTAAAATAAAGTTTTTAAATTATCTTTTCTAGATTCACCCAAAACTCTTATTATTTCTTTCTCCATTTCTTTTTCAAGCAATGATCTCTTGCCGGATATTGTTTCTTTCCAGTCAGTGAATTTTTTATATTCTTCTAATATATTTTTATTAGTCTGATCCTTTGCCCTAGCATCGTCTATTAATATAACTCTTGATACTGTATACGGAGAACCATTTATTTTGATATAATTATAAGGGACTTCAGAAAATGGTGGATCTAATTTAAATCCATGGTTTTTTGACATTTTAGAAACCCTTTTAATATTATTGCTTTTTGGATAAGTATTAAAAATATTTAAAATATATACAAAAGCATTTTCATGAATAGATGATTTCTTATCAAAAGAGAATGAAGAGATTGGTATATTATCAAATCGTTTTTTATTAAATAATGTATTTAATACCTCTGATTTATTATTAAATTGTAATGAATCTTGATTTAATACATAATCAACCCAGTATGTAACTTTGCTTTCTGTTTTTTTTAGTTTAATATTAAGTTCATCACTATAATATAGATCTTTTGGGTCTAATGTATGTTCCTTCTTCTCATCAGGAATATTCGTAGTAAATTTAAAAAGAAACCGTTTTAGTTTTTTTGGTTCTGTGGTCATAACTTTCTATATTATGACCATAAAAAAAATACTTCTATTAAAATGCGAGTAAAGCATTTTCTTCTTTATCCTCCTTCTTTTTTTTTTGTTTTTCATATTTATCAACTATTTCTTGAGCATGTTTCGCATCTTCCTCTGGAACGGCATCATCGTCATCTAACTCCTTTAAATTTTCGATAATGGAATCTGGTAGACAACAAAATCGACTATCTTCGTTAAATAAATAATCAAAACACAGGGTAAAACCTACCGTTACTATTAAAGCAATGTATATATCGCGTGTACCCATCCAAGCAATGGCGAATACTAATATCTGTTTACTAAATGTATATTTTAAATAACGTTCTACACTCTTACTAAACTTGAAGTTCACAAATTTGGAAGTAATATTTAATATTATTATCATTAATCCAGCAAAAATTTTACTATTATTTATATATTGAATTTGTGAATTTATATCACTTTTAAATTTTTGAATTTTTGATAGTCGAATTCCCATTATAAGATATATTTAGATATTTTGTTATTCCTGATAATAATTATTCTAATAATATATTAGAATGTCTTTGGCAATATACGCATCACCATTTACAAATGAATCAAATAAGCAGAAAAAGCGAAGATCAACCATTTCAAATGTCCAGACCCTGGTTGATGAAAAAACAGAGATAATCAACCTGGAAAAAGATGCCGACGAACAGAAGGGAAAAAATAAACGCGTATTAGATTTAATGAATAAATTAAAACCCGATAATGGAGGTTCGGCTTTAGAAAATTTCGAACCCTTAGATAATAAACCCGGTAATCATACAAGTTTCGCCCATTCTAAGCATGAAACATCGAATGATGAAAAGGAGGGCATGACTACAATAGACAATCATTTACCCAAGAACGCTAAACCAGAACCTGGTATGTTTAGACCAAATAACATAAATCAAGAGAAAATGAGTAATTTTAGAGATACATATAATGGTCGCATTTCTTATACCCCCAAAAAAACAGTAGAAGGTTTAGGAAACGGAGAAGGATTGTCCGAGAAGATTAATTATATGATACATTTATTGGAGCAACAACAAGCCGAGAAAACGGATAATGTTATGGAAGAATTTGTTCTATATGCAATGTTAGGAGTGTTTGTCATTTTTACAGTTGACTCTTTCACTCGTGCTGGACGTTATGTGCGATAATTATACTGATTTATATATAGTATAATTATTTATAAAGATATTCATATAGATATATTTTTTTGTATACTTTAAACTATGCAAGCAGTTAATTGGACGCGTCAATATAATGGTCAAAGTCCAGGCGATTTGGATAATAAAAATAATGGATTTGCGGGTAGATTTTTAGGATACGACGCTAATATAATGTCTCCTAGTGATAAATTGCCATCTGAGTTACCCGTGATGTTAATTGTTGGAGATTCCATTATAGGAGATATTAGTGTATCCTTTTTACGTCATAGATTTAATGGAATAGTTAATATAAATTTTTTACAACAACCTCATCATTGTAAAAACATAGATAGTTGGTTAAACGAATGGAAAATCGATGAATGGACACAGTATCATTGTATATTCTGGTTTGACGGTATGCATGGATTCCCGAATAGGGTTACCGAAGCGGAGCATAATATATTGACACCTATATTAGTAGAACGCTTACGTAAAAACACACCGAATTTAATGTGGTGTAATTGCACACCAATACCAAATGATATGCCACAGGGACAGCGTAATAGTACAAAGGGTCCGAATTCAAAAGAACAAGAATTAACGAATGAATCTGTTATAAATCGAAATATTTCAATTAAGAAAGAGATGAATGAACTTAACGTGGAACTATTAGACATTTATGCAAAAATGAAACCTCTTCAACATCTGGTTCAAAAACCTCAAGATATACACTTTTTTCCAAAAGGAGAAATGATAATGGCAAATCATATTTATAGTAAACTCAAGGAAAAATATTTTTAACCGATTCTTTCAAATATTATAACATGCTGATTGGAATCGTCCGGTAAATCAAAACGCGAATGTTGTATAAATCCAGCATTACGTGCAATCGTTAATATTTGTTCACTATCCTCGATATGCATTGTAATCTCATTCTGGCGTACTTTTTTACTACCCTTATCTGTAAATGTTTCCTTAACTATCATTTTATTAGTATTCAATGCCTTCATATCATAGTTCACATTATAAAGGAAGTCACCAAAGTCAACATTTGTTTTACTTATATTTTTAAGCGCACTATCTTTACTTATTTGTATGTCTAGTATTTTATTTACACATGGTTTAACTGGTGTAAATTTTTTCTTATCCACTATATGAACCACTAAATATCCATTTGGTATAAGCCAATTATAACATCTTCTGAAAAACTCGTATTTATCCTTTATATGATACAGTGTGTAATCAGTGCATGTTATATGGGTAAATGTATTCTTATCATATGACGCAGTAACTTCAACACACGCACATTGTGTATCTATATCGGGGTATTTGTTTCTGGATTCATTTACCATAGCTTGTGATTTATCAATGCCGTGTGCATTATAACCATCTTGCGTTAAGTTATTAACTAAAGAACCTGTACCAGAACCAACTACCAACATATTGGACGTTTCTTTGTTTGGCATTGTAGCATTAATAATAGTTTCATATTCAAATTTCGCTAGTTTTTCGGGTAGGTGTATATTATCATATATTTCGGCATAGAAATTATCATATGCATTGCTATCCGTTTTTAATACAAAATGTTTGCCTTGACTAAATCCCTCGGTATATTCTAATTCATTTTTATGTGTAATATATGAATATACCAATGCTAGAATAATTAATATAATAAACCAGAAATATTTGGTTTTGAACATAGTTATATACATATATCTGATAATTTATGTATATAAATGAGCGGTTAAGTATTTCTTAATTGGACACGTGTATTATTATGAAATAAGTCTTTGCCGATACTAGGATCTATATTAGAAACAGGATCTCTGTAATGGTCTTTTTTGAATAGTAAATGGTGCTTACTATCTGGCATCTCCAATGGATTACCTACAATATTATTATATAAAGGACCACTTCTGGATGGTATGAATTTGTGTCCTAAATCGCCACCCGTTAATTTATAAGTATTACCTCTCAATTCACTTTCAATTCCAACATTATCTAAAAATCCATTCACGGGAGCGCTGGTTCCCGGGTTGAAATTAGAGGAAGGAGAGTAAGCATCATGTTTATTCTTGGTTACTGTTGCCTCTCTACGTCTATCAATTATAGGAAAGAGTGAGTATTTTGTTGAGACTGGTCTGGGATCGAAGTTTGGTTGTAAAGTGGTATCAGGTATATTGCGTGTTGTCATTCTATCATTAATCTCGTCACACGCTTGTCTATCGCGTTTGAAAGTTATATTAGAACCCTGTATTATATTTCTACTGTTAATTTGATTTAATTTACTCATAACGACTTATATATTTAATAAATATTTTATTGGGTATCGTCTTAACATCAACCTAAAATATATATTAAATTACATAAAGGCATTTCGATGTAATATATTAGTCTCACACTACAATGGTAGTCATTTGTTCTAAACCTTTTAATGAAACTGGATATGAAGAGCATTTCAGTAAATTTCCATTTCCATTATCAGATTTTCAAAAATATTCTATAAAGGCAACAGTTAATGGTCATCACTCTCTAGTAACCGCACATACTGGTTCCGGAAAAAGTTTACCAGCAGAGTTCGCAATAGACCATTTCGTGTCAAGCGGAAAACGTGTTATATATACATCGCCTATTAAGGCACTCTCCAATCAAAAATACTATGATTTTCGTACAAAATATCCCAATATTTCGTTTGGATTGATGACCG
>Ga0181387_1000115_pt1 | contig 17468 bp, 23 predicted proteins | sample 10SPOviralmetaG_FD_130119 | JGI IMG/M metagenome (GOLD analysis project Ga0181387, IMG submission 130119) | Marine viral communities from the oligotrophic San Pedro Time Series (SPOT) site, San Pedro Channel, CA, USA - 10 SPOT_SRF_2010-04-27 | ecosystem: Environmental > Aquatic > Marine > Strait...
AGACCAACCTCACCTACTGAAGGATTAATGAGGGAAAATACTACTACAGGTAAAATGGAATTTTATGATGGATCACTTTGGCAAGAAATAAATGATACAGCGAGTACTTATACGGGTAATATAATACCATCAGCTAATTTTAATGTAGTATTAAATACATCACCATCAACAAGTCAATCAATTGCTGCTGGATTTACTCCTGACGCAGTATGGATAAAAGGATATAATATAGGTTCTGGTAATCCTACTTCATGGGGACAATATGATACCGTTAGAGGAAGTGGAGAGTCTTTACAGTCGGATAATCAAGGCGCAGAGTATGATTATAGTGGTCACCCGTCTGGAGATTTAGCTATGGATTTTACATCTACAGGATACGATACCCCACCAGTAGTTAATAATAATATTAACAACTCTTCTGATGATTATGTTAGTTATTTTTGGAAAGGCGGAGGTACTGCTGTTACAAATAACGTGGGTTCAATTTCAAGTCAAGTAAGTGCAAATACTGCAGCTGGATTTTCTATAGTAAAATGGGAGGGAACTGATGCAAATGCCACCGTTGGTCATGGTCTTGGGGCTATTCCTCAACTTATTATTTTTAAAGCACTAGGCGCTGTAAATAATTGGGGAGTATATGCTGAACCAATAGGAGCAACACAATTTATGGTATTCAATGATACTGCTGGCGCTGCTACTTCATCAACTCCTTTTCAAGACACTGCACCAAGTTCAACTATTATGACACTAGGAAGTTCAGGTTCTTATAATAGATCAGGAGGCATGATAGCATATTGTTGGACATCTATTCCCGGTTATAGTCAAATAGGTTTTTATGTTGGTAATGGAAATTCTACAGGACCTACTGTTTATACAGGATTTAAACCCGCGTGGCTTATGATAAAAGATACTGGTTCTTCAGGTGGCGGGTGGTATATATATGATAATAAAAGAGACACCAGTAATCCTAATTCAAATTATTTAAGAGCAAATCAAGACACTTCTGAAACCACTGGTGGAAGTCCTGTTAAAGATATAAATTTTTTAGACACTGGTTTTCAAATAGCAAACTCAGCTAATGGTTGGAATTTTTTAGGTAATACTTTTATATATATGACATTTTCAGAATAAAATAAAATATGGCTACAACTACAATACTTAATGATCTTATCGATTTAAATCAGACTGGTAATACTACTGCGTTAAAAGGTTGTGTTGGTACTAATGCTCAACAACCCGCTGATCCTACTATAAGTGTACAGTACCTTGTTGTAGGTGGTGGAGGTGCTGCTGGTGGTGGTAGTTCTGGTGGTGGTGGTGCTGGTGGTTTATCTACTGGTACAATAGCTGTACCTAACAATACAGCGGTTAATATAGTTGTAGGTCAAGGTGGACTTGCAACTACATATAGTGCATCAAGTCAACCTAATGGCCAAGATTCAGGTTTTTATACTATACAAGGTCAAGGTGGTGGTGCTGGAAGATATAGAAATACTGGACAACCAGGCGGATCTGGTGGTGGAGGAGGTAATGATAATCCAGCTGTTCTTATAGCCGGAGGAAGTGGTGTATCTGGTCAAGGTAATAACGGAGGTTCATCTACTACCCTACAGACATATGTTACTGGAGGTGGTGGTGGTGCTGGATCAGTTGGTGGTAATGCTGGCTCTGGTACTTCTGGTGATGGGGGTGTTGGTTCTACAACAACTATAATAAGCACAACAAATGCAAACGCTTCAAATGCAAATGTAGGAGAACAAAATGGAGGTAATTTATACTTTGCTGGAGGTGGCGGAGGTGGTGGTAGTTTTAATGGTACTGGTTTAAAAGGTGATGGTGGTTTAGGCGGAGGAGGAGATGGTTCTCAAGCTGATGGTGTTGTAGGAGGTTCTGGAACACCAAATACAGGTGGTGGTGCTGGAGGTGGTCATCTTGGTGCTGTAGATTCTATGGGAGGTAATGGCGGTTCAGGTGTAGTAATACTTAGATATGCTAATACTGCAACTGAAACAATAGCAGGATCTTTAGCGGGTGGAATAACAACTGGTACAACTACAGATTGTAATTATCCTACAACTTCTAATGGATTAGCTTTATATCAATTTAGTTCAGATGCTACAGATACTTGTGGTAACTATGATGGAACTAATGATAGTGGAATAACTTATAGTAGTCCAGGAGTATTTGGTAATGGAGCTCAGTTTGGTGGTGGAAGTGATAGAATTGATATTAATCAAGCGATATTAGGAAGTGGAACTACAAAAATTTGGTCAACTTCATTTTGGTTTTTAACATCAAGTACAGCAGAACAATATTTAAATAATTCAGCAGCAGCGGGTGCATTCACAGGGTTTGGAATATTTATAAGTCCTACAAATGGATATTTAAGATTTCAAACAAGTAATGGTAGTGGTAGTTTTTCTCCATATTTAAGTTTAGAAGATAGAAGCGTCCAAGACGGTAATTGGCATCATGTAGTTGCTACTTATAGTTCAGCTGGTGGAACAAACGATGCTTATATGTATTTATATCTTGATGGTCAAAATGTAACAGATTTATGTACAGCTGGAGGTAGTTGGACACAAGGAGGAGGCGCAACATGGAGTAGTTTTACGATACCAAGAATTTCATTAGGTAATTGGGCCGACTCCTCAACTTATCCTAGCGGATTATTTCCTTTAATAGGAAGTATGGACCAGGTAAGGTTTTTTGATGTTGCATTAACAGCTGATCAAGTAGCAATGCTTTATGCAGAAAATATAGGTGCTACTAAATTTACTGAAAGCTCGGACACAGTGTTAGTGTTTAAAGCTGGATCTGGAACTATTAATTTAACAGATACTTCGATTCCTGGACCTAAGATAGGTGATTTAAGAACTAATACAGATCAGTCATCAGCTAACTCAGCAAGTGCAATGGAACATTACATGTCCACAGGTTGGAGAGTATTTAATAATTGTACAACTTCTGCGTGTAATTATCCAACTACAGCTTCTGCTTTATATCAATTAAATGATAATGCAAATGATACGTGCGGAAACTCAAATGGAACATTTACTAATCCTAGTTATGTTACTGGTAAATTTGGTAATGCTGCTAGTTTTAATGGAAGTAATAATTATATTGAAGTACCACTCGCTGATACTCCAAGTTTATTAGTATCTACAGTTACTTTTTGGGTTAAAACCACTACAACTTCTGCAGATGGTATAATAGGTGTAGGTCTAAGTTCTAGTGGATATTGGCAATCATTCCAAGCATATTGTTATGGTGGCGGTCTAGGTGGGGCTTTAGTAGTTAGATATGGTAATGGAACAGCTGAAGGTCCAGCAATTAGTAGTACGTCATCTATAGATACAGGTGAGTGGGTTTTTTGTGCTGTAACAATGAGTGGTAGTACTGTAGGTTCTACTATTAAACTATATGTTAATGGTGTTTTAGAAACAACACATACTACAACGGTTAGTAGGACAGATTCTACTAGTAAAGGATTAGTTATGGGCGCATATTACGCAGGTAATACTTCACAATTTCAAAATTGGTTTACAGGAACAGTAGATCAAGCAAGGATATTTCCTAGTGTTTTAACAGCATCACAAATAACAGAATTATATAATGAAACATCTTGTTAATATATAAATAATGGCAATAACAAAAGTAACAACACCAGAACTTATAGACTTACCTAATAATCAACTTGCAACTGTTAATACAGATGGTGTGGTATTACCTAAAGGAACAACAGCTACAAGACCAGGTAGTGCTGTTGATGGTGAATTTAGATATAACACTACAACTAAAAAAGTAGAGTATTATGATGGATCTACTTGGTTTACTTTAGATACCACAATTAGTGCTGGACAAGGTTCTAATTTTTTTAATACAGTTTTATATCAAGGAAATGAAACCTCTCAAGATATAGCTGTAAATTTTCAACCTGATTTAGTCATAATTAAAAACAGAGGTGTTGTTATTGGGAATTTAGTTTATGATATAGGGCAAACAGCAGGATATTATATGCAAACTTATAGTACATCAGCATCATCTTTTTCAAGTTCAAATGATGCTAGATTAATTTCTACAGGTTTCAGTGTAAGTGGAGGAGGAAATGGTATTAATAACCTTAATGATAACTATGTTTCATGGAACTGGAAAGCCGGAGGTGCTGCTGTTACAAATAATGATGGTTCAGTTACAAGTCAAGTAAGTGCAAATGTTGCGGCGGGATTTAGTATTGTTACAAATGCTTCACCTGCCGGTGCTTATACATGGGGACATGGTCTTTCTAAAGCTCCAGAACTTTGGATTCATAAAGCAACTGATTATGTTTATGGATGGGAAACTATGTATCCTAAAACTTTTGGGCAATCAGCTGGAAGTAGCAGTCCATCTGATTGGAATACATTTTTTTTAAATACTACTGCCGCCGCATCAACAAGTATATTTTACGCAGCTACAGATACAGTGTTAAGCAGTACCGGATGGGGACAAGTAAATAATTTTGTAACATACTGTTGGCATTCAGTGCCAGGTTATAGTAAAATAAGTTCTTACACAGGTAATGGAAGTACAACTGGACCCATTGTTGAAACAGGGTTTAAACCAGCTTGGTTAATGGTTAAACGAACTGATGCTACTGCAAACTGGAGAATTGTAGATAATAAAAGAAATACAACTAATCCTCGAAACTCTGTTTTATATCCTAATTTAGATAATGCAGAATATACTAATGCAATAGAAAATGTAGATTTTTTAACCACAGGTTTTCAATTAGGAAATAGTGATACATCTTGGAATGCCTCAGGAGGTACATACCTGTACATGGCATTTTCAGAATAAAATTACAAAAATATTACTATAACTTAAAAAACTAAAAAAACAAGTAATAATATATTATAAACCTATTGTCAAACATTAAAACCAAAACCAATGACACTATTTTACCAGACTCATTCGTGGGGTAGTCGCCCACAAATTTCAGAAGAAACCAAAAAACTATGGAAACACCTTGCTAATAAAAAGAATTGGCGTATTACCCAGTTACCAAATGGTTTTTATCAAACTGAATACCAAGATCCAGAAAAAGAAGAATGGATTGACGTAACCAGAAGAGAAACAATTGAAGGAGCTGAAAATGCTATCAACACATCTGTTGAACATTACAGTAAAAAAATTGAGTTCTTGAATGGTCCAAAAGTCGTTAAAACCTTTAAATAAAATCAAATAATCTAATTAAATTTAATCTAATATGTCAGACTTAATAGTCAAAAATCTTAATTTTGGGCAAGAAGCTCAGAATCAAGTGTTTAAAGGAATTGATAAACTTACACAAGCTGTTAGCTCCACTCTTGGGGCTAGCGGTAAGTGTGTATTACTTGAAGATGATCAAGGTAAACCCGTTATTACAAAAGATGGTGTTACTGTTGCAAATTCAATAGTTTTATTAGATCCAGTAGAAAACATGGGTGCTACACTTTTAAAAGAAGCAGCCAGAAAAACAGTAAATGAAGCAGGTGATGGTACAACCACTGCTACTATTTTAGCACATGCTATACTTGAAGAAGCAAAAGTAAACCACTCTAAAACTAGTACAAGAGAACTAAAAGATGGTATAAATATTGCTACTAAAAAAGTAATAAAGTATTTAGAAAAAAATAGTATACCTGTAAAAGGTAGTATGATTGATAATATCGCTACCATATCTACAAACAATGATCCAGAACTTGGAAAAATAATTGGTGACGCGTTTAGATCTGTTGGTCAAACAGGTGTAGTCATGATGGAATACTCTGATGATTCATTAACAGAAGTAGAATTAGTAGATGGTGTTCAATATAATAAAGGATTAGGTAATCCACATTTTATTACTAATCATGAAAAGAAAAGTTGTGAATTAGAAAATCCAGCTGTACTATTAATTGAATCACCAGTAGAAAACATAAGACAAATACAATCAGTATTAGAATATGTTATAAAAAATAATAAACCTTTACTTATTATAGCTGATGTAGAACCACCGGTTCTTGCAACACTTGCTATGAATAAAACTAAAGGTAATATAAAAGTAAATGTAATTAATGCTCCTACATTTGGTGTTAATAAAAGAGAAACATTAGATGATTTAGCTTTATTAACAGGTGCAACTGTAATAAATGAAGATTTAGGAGATGATATGGATTTAATTCAACCAGAGTTATTGGGTTCATGCTTAAAAGCTACTACTACAGAAAAAGATACTGTAATACAAGTGGGTGAACCTTCAGAAGAAATTTTAAGCATTATAACCCAAATTAAAAAAGAATTATCTACTTCAACTATAACAGCAAAAATTATAAACCTAGAAAAAAGATTAGCTAGGCTTTCTGCTAAAATTGCTATAGTTAAAGTAGGTGCAAATTCTGACATAGAATTAAAAGAAAAAGCAGATAGGATAGAAGATGCCATCTGTGCTACAAAAGCTGCTATAAAAGAAGGTATAGTGCCAGGAGGCGGTATTGCTTTATTAAATGTAGCATTAAGTATAAAAGAAAAAGACGAAGCTGAAAAAGTTTTGACAAAAGCTATAGTAGCACCTTTTAGAGTTATACTAGAAAACGCAGGATTAAAAACTAATATACCTGATAAAAAAGGAAACGGGATAAATGTTATAACTGGTAAAGAAGTTAACATGATTAAATCTGGTATTATTGATCCGTTATTAGTAACTAAAAGTGCTTTAAAAAATGCTGTATCTGTAGCTACAACAATACTATCAACTGATTGTGTAATTAATAACTTAAGGATCAATGAGAGCGATAGGTAATAATATTATAATAAAAACAGAAAAAACTACTACAGATAAAACTAAAGGTGGTTTAATTATTATTGATAAAGACCGTGAAGATATACGTTACAAAAAAGCTACAATAGTTTCTATAAGTGATGATATAAAAGGTTTAAAACCAGAAGATGTTATATATTATGATAAGCATGCTGGTCACGGTGTTGAATTTAATAAAGAAAAGTTTACTGTTATAAAACTACAAGATGTCGTAGTTGTACTATGAGAAAATTAGATGCAAGCGACATAAGAGAATTAAACTTATTAAAGCATTATAGATTAATTCGTAAATGGGCTTGCAGGAATAATAATTTAAACGATGCAGATTTAGAGTTATTAATATACTTTGATTGCATGGGATTATTTACTAAGCAAGATTTTAAAATCGGTACTTATGCTTACAGTTGGGACAACAGACGCTGGAACAAAATGATAAAAAACGATTGGATAGTTGTGTGGAGGAAACGAAACAGAACTACACAAAAGTATCATATCTATAAAGTTTCTTTCAAGTGTAAACAACTAATAGCAAGAATGTACCGAATTATGCTGGGTGATGAAGATGTACCCATAAGTAAAAGAAGAAATAAAATAATGCGAGGTGAGACTTATATGGATAGAGTATTAATCACTGCTATTAAAAACGTTAATAATGACAAAACAAGATGAAAAGTAGAAGTCCTTTCTTAAGTAAAAGTCCATTAAAATCACAAATGCCTGTTGATGCTAATGGGAGTGTTATTTATAGCCAAGCTCCTGGGGTTGAATTTGGAGAACTTGCTGAAACAAAATCAGGACCAGCTGTACCTACCTATACACCAAGACCTAGTACTGGTACAAATGCTTTTGTAGGAGAAACATTATCTCAACAAAGAACATCAGAACAAATGAGGGCTTCAAATGAAGCATTAATGGCTGCTGGTGGTACAAGAGGTACAGCAAGTGATGCTGGATATAGTTCTCAAGTAAATGCAGTTACAGGGTTATCGCCTGACGCTTTTGCTGGAGATGAAATATTACCATCCACAGAAGGTATGGGTGCTGTTATTGCAAGTGGTGATGGTCCTGCTAATAATGCATTAATAGAATCAGGCGAAGCTATGGGACCAATAACAACTACAACTGCTGGAGAGCGAGTTGGGGCGGTAGGTGCTCAATCTGGTTTAACAGGTTTTTTAGATGAAAGTGGTAATGCAATACAAACAAGTGAGTTAGCGGATGATATGCAAGATGATTCTTGGATTAATGATACTGGGGCTGTTACAATGCCTGGAGAAACTCCTACAACACAAACCACACAAGTAGAAAGTGGTGGTGCTCCAAGTCCAGCCGTAGATAATGCTAACATACCTGAGAGTATGGGTGGCACAGATTTAAAAGCAGGTTCAAATTCACAACCTGGTTGTAATAATAATTATATGGGCGATGGAGCTCTATATGATCCTATAAGATAATAATATGAAAAGTAACTCACCGTTTTATAAAAAAACAATATCAGAAATAAGGGAAGAACCAGGTATGTCAAATGCCGGTAAATATAAAAATGTAAAAAAATCACAGTTTTGTGGACCTAAAGGTACATTTCCTGTTAATACACTAGAAAGAGCTAAGTCGGCTTTAAAATTAGCACATAATGCAAAAAACCCAGCTAAAATAAAAGCTTGTGTTTTAAGTAAATATCCTGAATTAAAAAAATAAATAATCATGCACGAAGATAAAGCATATAATAAAGCAAGTAAAGAAAAAAAGGTTGGTATAGTAGGTGAATCTCATATATGGGATGGCCCATTAAATCAACAAGGTAGAATGCATCAAGTAGGCTCTAGCTCAGGTATAACAGGTATGCAAGTATCTAAATTTCCTTGTGAGCCTGTAGCATATCAAGTTAAATATCCTATTACATCAATAGTTAAAGGAAGAAAAGGTTAAAATGTCAATATCAGATATAAAATTGCTCGCAATAAACGGGATAGCTCTTGCTATTTCTATGACTCATTTAGAAGTATCATTAAAAATTATACTATTACTTGTAACTATTGGATATACAATATCTAAGTGGGTAAAACTTAAAGAAAAGAAGTAATAATTAATTTATGGCTTATATACAAAGTAATTCACCGTTTTTAAAAAAAAATGAACCTAGAAAAACAACTAAGGGTAAAGGAAGAAACTTCAGAACAACTGAAGAAGGAGCGGGTATGACAAAAAAAGGAGTTGCTGAATATAAAAGAAAAAACCCAGGTAGTAAATTAAAAACAGCTGTAACAGGTGATGTTAAACCGGGTAGTAAAGACGCTAAACGCCGTAAATCATTTTGTGCTAGATCAAAGGGTTGGACTGGTGAAAGAGGTAAAGCTGCAAGACGCAGATGGAAATGTTAATAAATAATAAAAATGAAAAAAGGACACTACGGGCATTATACAGGTAATGCAAGACATTCTCGCAAAGAAGAAATGATACATGATAGAGAATTAATCTATGATGCAAAAACTCAAATACATCATGAGGATGAAAAATATAAGCATACCGGTAAAAGCGGCTATAAGCAAGATATGATTCACGAAAGAGAATTGATACATGATACTAAAACACAATTGCACCATGCTGACTCTGATTATAAAGGAGATTCTCCGGCACATCTTACTTATTCTAGTAGATTTGGTGGTATGAGTTTAAAAGATCCTGTGTCAACAGGAGCATACACTAATTTTGATGGTGGTGCTTATGGAGATGTAAGTGCTATAAGACAAAGAGATAAAGCATTATCAGATATGGCTAAAAATGCATCTAATACCGTTAAGACTTTAGCAGATGAAAAAAAGAAGAAAGATGCAGTAAAAAAAGCAAAAGAAAAAGAAGATAATAAAACTCAAACTTATAAAACAAAAGGAATGGAAATTGATCCAATATCTCTAACTAAATTTAATATACCACCTGTAGATACTTCTTTTGTTAAAGATTCAAAAACAACTGTTGAAGTATCTGTTAAAACACCAACAAACGTTGGGGGTGGCGGTAAATTGTCTAGTTATGATACAGCTTGGGAAAAAGATTATGATAATATTAGAACAAGTGGAATGTATGGTGGAACTGGTGATAAGGCTAAACAAGCATATATTAAAGATCAAAGGAGTCAAGGTGAAACAAAAAATAAAGCAAATGCAAGAAATTTTGCTAAAAGCATTTTAGGTAAAAATGAAGAGTATAATCCTAACACAATGAAAGATAGAAAGAATAGATTTATTGATGGATTTTAATAATCAAAACAGATTAGGACTGTACAAACCTAGCCAAAACACAAACACAAACACAAACACAAACACAAACAAAAAATGGCAAAATTTATAGAATTTAACGTAGTAGGTAATGCTTCTAGTTATTTAAATACAAAACATTTAATTAACGCAAGTCTTATTACTGAAATCAAACAAACAGCTGCTCAAACTTTAGAGGTAGTTTTAAATGCTTTACCTAGTGGAAAAGATACTATCACATTAACAGCAAGTACATCTAGTTCTGCACAAGCAAACCCAACAAATAGTACAGGCGCACCTTTAGGTGATGCTGTAAAATCAGCTATGACTGCTAATCCAGGTGGTATAAAAGCTAGTGCGCAATTAGGTAAAGATCAAGCTGCAACTCCACTTCAAATGTATTGGAGTGATATTGCTTGGGCATAACAAGTAGTTAATGAAATCAAAAGGATTAGGAGATTCTATTGAGAAATTTACTACAAAAACAGGTATTAAGACTATTGTTGATTCAGTCTCCAATGGTCTTAATATTCCCTGTGGTTGTGAGCAAAGAAAAAAAACATTAAATAAAATATTCCCTTATAAAAATTAGTATGGCTTTTAAAATGAAAGGTTTTCCCTTTAACGTAGACAACACTCCTGTTTATAGTATGGACTTAGAAGACGGCGTTATGGGTATTGCTGATCAAAACGGTAGTATTTTAATAAACAAAAATATAACAAACAAAGAAGAACAACAAGACGTTATTGATCATGAAAAGGTTCATCTTGACCAAATGAAAAGAGGTGATCTTCAATATGATGAAGACAGTGTTACTTGGAAAGGAAAAGTATATCCACGTAAAGGTCCTAAAGCTTTTGACGAAGGAAATAAAAATTTACCTTGGGAAAAAGAAGCATATAACGCATAACAATTAAAAAAAGAAATTATGGGAAGTTTTATGAGTAAACACTCGTTAGCAAATAATAGATTTATTAAAGATATGCCAATTGAGCATGATATGCACAGAGATGGGCCTAAAAACTATGATACTGATAAAGGATCACATGCGCATCCACACGATGGACCTAAAAAATATGGTGCTATGAAAGGAGATCAATCTAAAACAAGAAAAGATTACTCTATGGATAAAGGAGGAACTGATAAAGGTTATAAAGGTAAAGATGGTTCTTCAAAAGGAGATCAATCAGCTACTAAAAAAGATTATGAATCAGGAGGTCCAGGGATGTATAAAAAGAAAAAAAAGTATTAAATGTTTAAATTATTACTAGGTCTTTTAGGTAAAGGTAATGGAAATAAAACCGTTGCTGGAAACTTGGCTTGGGATATAAGAGAAGCAATAAAAGGTAAGGAGTTAGATCCTGAAAAATTAATAGAATTACAAACAAAAATCAATGCAGTTGAAGCTCAGCATCGTACATTATTCGTTGCTGGGTGGAGACCATTTATTGGTTGGATATGTGGAGTAGCATTAGCATATAATTTCGTTATTAGAGATTTATTTATCTGGATAACACAAACTACCGAAGCTCCACCTGCTTTACAAATGGATCATTTAATGACCGTATTGTTGGGTATGTTAGGATTAGGTGGTTTAAGAACATTTGAAAAAATTAAAGACAAAGTAAAATAAAAAAATATGTATCAACAAAATTTAAGTGATGTTTTCACTAGTGCGGTAGACATAGAATCATCTGCTACTTTACGAGCTCCTGGAGCTAGTGCTGCTGGTATACCATCTGGTCAATTTACAGATACCACAGCAAATATAGCAGCTACAGCACAAAAAGTAATTGCTTATGCGTCAGGTGGTACTTTTTTAGGATCTGCAATACCTAGTACTAAAGGTACAGGTGGAGCACCTCTTTTAAAAGATACAGCACCTCAAATGACCAGAACTGGAGCTTACTATGAAATAGAAACTGATGCAGCTGGAGCAATTACAAACGTAAGAGTTGTAGTTACAAGAGCTGATGGAGCTTCAACTGCGCCAGTAAATCCTGGAGCAGGACCTAATCTAGGTGCAGCAACGCAAACTATAGTATTTAATGCTGATTCATTAAATGCAGCTTTTGGTCAAACAAATATAACTGGAAGTTTAAGCATAGCCTTAGCGGCTGGTGATCTTCAAAAACCGACAAGTGGATATAGTACATCTACAAATGAAGTTTATGAAGCTGATCAACAAATAGGTGGTTCTTTTGGATTATATGTAGGCGGCACTGGAGATATTATGGTAGAGTTAGCTGGGGCACAACCAAACCAAACAATTACTATAAAAAGTATACCAGCAGGTACAGTACTTCCTTTATTAGCTAGAAAAATTCTAGTAGGAAACACTGCTACTACAGCTAGTGAAATACTAGCTTTATATTAGAGTAAATTAAATTAATTAAATTAAATTAAATGAAAAAAGTAGAATCAAAAGTCGAAGAGGCTAAAGTACAAATTACACCCGAAGAATTAAAAACTATTAAAAAACAACAAGAAGATTTAGCTCAATTATTAAAAGATATAGGTTTTCTTGATGCACAAAAACATGGTTTAAATCATAAATATGCTGGTGTTGTTCAAGATATAGAAGACTTTAAAGCAAAGTTAGAAAAAGAATATGGTGCAGTAAATATTAGTCTTGAAGACGGTACGTGTACTCCAATAGAAGAAAAAAGTGAGTAACGTTATAAGAAAAATCAGTATAGGTGCTGATTACAAAAATGATGCCATGCACTACGCGGTTGGTCAGCAAGTGTATGGCGGTCATATTATATCTCATATATTATTTGATGAAGAAGAGTTTTCTTACAATATATTCATAAAAAAAGAAAACGAGGTATTGCCTTGGAAAAAGTTTAATTCTAATATGGCTATATCGGTTGAATATGATTTGGAATACTAATGCAAAGTCTTTATCAATTTATTATAGAACCTATAGGTGAACGTTATAATAATAAAATAAAAGTTGATAAAAAAGAATTAATAATTAATTCTAGCATTTCAGATCATAAATTTATTAATAGAACAGCTAAAGTAATAGAAGTACCTAAAGCTTTAAATACACCTATTAAAAAAGGTGATAAAGTTATAGTTCATCATAATTTATTTAGAAGATACTATAATTTAAAAGGTAAATCTGTTAATGGTTCTAAGTTCTTTAAAAATAATATGTACTTTACTGAAGTAAGTCAAGTTTATCTTTATAATAGTAATGGTAAATGGCACACTACAAATGACTATTGCTTCATAAAACCTATTTTAGAAAAAACTCCTTTTAAGAAGTCTAAACTAAAAAAGAATACTGGTATAGTAAAATATGACAATAGCTCCTTAGAGGCGCTAGAAATAATCCCAGGGGACGTTGTAGGGTTTAAACCTAACAGAGAGTTTCAGTTTATTATAGATGGTGAACTTTTATATTGTATGGAATCTAATGATATTGTAATTAAATATGAACACGAAAGAAACAAAACTGAATATAATCCAAGCTGGGCAAAAAGCAGTTGAAGAATTAATTAAAGTAGCCAAAGAAGCTATAGTAGATTCTGATGATGATATATCGGCTGATAGATTAAAAAATGCAGCCGCGACTAAAAAACTAGCTATCTTCGATGCTTTTGAAATACTAACACGTATAGAAGAAGAAGAAAGTATGTTAAAAGAAAGTTCAAAAAAAGATAAAGGCGCAAGCTTTAAAGGTTTCGCAGAAGGGAGATCTAAATAATGTACGTACAAAATCTTTATAAAGTAATACATAATCACATAAAACCTAAAATATTAAAAAGAAATAATAGATATAAAAAATGGGAGGCAGGTTATAATGAAGAGCATGATGTTATTATTATTAGTAAAACTGGTAAAATTGGTGAGATATATGAAATACAAGGTCTTAAAGTTGCGCTTCCATTAGAAGAAAACGTATATAAAAGATCTGGAAAAAAAGAAGAGCAATATTGGGAGGTTGATGAATATCCAAAAGAGTTAGAAAGAATTAAAACTGTTTTTGACTGGAATAATTATCCTGCTAATTTTAAAGAAAAGTGGTATGATTATATTGATGAAGAGTTTAAAAGGCGTGAAAGTGGTTTCTGGTTTTATAACAAAGGCGTTCCTAGTTATATTACTGGTTCTCATTACATGTACTTGCAGTGGACTAAAATTGACGTGGGCAGGCCGGACTTTCGTGAATCCAACAGGATCTTTTTCATATTCTGGGAGGCATGTAAATTGGACACCAGATGTTACGGATTGTGTTACCTTAAGAACAGACGTTCTGGATTTTCATTCATGGCATCTTCAGAACTTGTACACCAAGCAACCATCTCTTCGGATTCCAGATATGGCATATTATCGAAGACTGGAGCTGATGCAAAGAAGATGTTTACCGATAAGGTTGTACCCATCTCGGTTAACTACCCGTTCTTTTTCAAACCCATCCAGGACGGTATGGACAGACCCAAGACCGAACTCGCTTATAGAGTCCCTGCCTCGAAGCTTACCAGGCGTAAAATTGATCAGAATCAACGTCCCGAGGACCTTGTCGGGCTTGACACCACGATCGACTGGAAAAACACGGGGGACAACTCGTACGATGGGGAGAAACTTAAGCTCCTTGCCCACGACGAATCAGGGAAATGGGAGCGTCCGGACAATATCCTCAACAACTGGCGTGTCACGAAAACAACGTTAAGGTTAGGTAGTAGAGTAATAGGTAGGTGTATGATGGGATCAACATCAAACGCTTTAGATAAAGGAGGTAATAATTTTAAAAAATTATATGACGCATCAGATGTTACAAAAAGAAACAGAAATGGACAGACTAATTCAGGATTATATAGTTTGTTCATACCTATGGAATGGAACTACGAAGGATACATTGATACTCATGGATTTCCTGTATTCGACACTCCGAAAAGACCGGTTCAAGGGATTGATGGAGGAAAGATACAAATCGGAGTTATCTCACACTGGGAAAATGAAGTAGAAGGTTTAAAAGATGATCAAGATAGTTTAAATGAATTTTATCGTCAGTTTCCACGAACAGAGAAACATGCTTTTAGAGATGAAGCAAAACAATCTTTATTTAATCTAACTAAGATTTACGAACAAATAGATTATAATGAAGATTTAAGAAATACAAACGTAGTAACACAAGGTAGTTTTCAATGGGAAAACGGTATTAAAGATACAAGAGTTATATTTTTTCCTAATAAAAATGGAAGATTTCTTGTTTCTTGGGTGCCATCAGCTCAATTACAAAATAAATATTTATTAAAAAATGGTATAAGATACCCTGGAAATGATCATTGTGGTGCATTTGGTTGTGATAGTTATGATATTTCTGGAACAGTAGATGGTAGAGGTTCTAAAGGAGCTTTACACGGTTTAACTAAATTTTCAATGGAGGATGTTCCTCCTAATACGTTTTTTTTAGAATACATAGCAAGACCACAAACAGCTGAAATATTTTTTGAAGACGTTTTAATGGCATTAGTTTTTTACGGTATGCCAATACTTGCTGAAAATAATAAACCTAGATTATTATATTACTTAAAAAGAAGAGGATACAGGGGATATTCTATAAATAGGCCAGATAAACTTTACAACAAATTATCTGTAACTGAAAGAGAAATAGGTGGTATACCAAATAGTAGTGAGGATATTAAACAAGCTCACGCGGCAGCTATTGAAGATTATATAGAAAATTTTATTGGTATAACACATGAAGGTTATGGTGATATGTATTTTCAAAAAACATTAGAAGACTGGGCTCGTTTTAATATAAATAATAGAACACTACATGATGCATCTATTAGTTCAGGACTTGCAATAATGGCTTGTAATAAAAATAGATATTCTCCAAGTATGAAAAGAACTATATCTAAAATACCTTTAGGTTTTAAGAAATATAACAATAAAGGAGTAAATTCAAAAATAATCAAAATAAATGATTAACATTAACTATAACAGTAGTTTTCCAGATCAGGTTGTACCTGAAGAAGAGAAAAATTCTTTTGAATATGGTTTAAAAGTAGCTCAAGCTATTGAGCATGAATGGTTTAGAAATAACAGTGGACAAAATAGATTTATTGATAATTTTCAAAACTTTAACAGACTAAGATTATATGCAAGAGGTGAACAACCAGTTCAAAAATATAAAGATGAATTAGCTATAAATGGTGATTTATCTTATCTTAATTTAGATTGGAAGCCAATACCGGTTTTATCTAAATTTGTAGATATAGTAGTTAATGGTATGACAGAAAGAGGTTATGAAATAAAATCTTTTGCTGTTGATCCTTATGGTATAAAAACAAGAACAAACTATGCTGAAGCAGCGTTAAGAGATATAACACAAAAACAAAGTATAGCTAATTTAACTCAGCAAACTGGTAGAAATTATTATGCATCTACTAACCCTCAAGCTTTACCAGATGATCCAGAAGAGTTAGATTTATATATGCAATTATCTTATAAACAAAGTATTGAAATTGCTGAAGAAGAAATTATAGATAAAGTGTTGAGTTATAATAAGTTTGATCAAATTAAAAAACAAATAGCTTATGATTTAACAGTTTTAGGTATAGGTGCTTGTAAAACTAACTTTAATTTATCCGAAGGAATAACTACAGAGTATGTAAATCCAGCTAATATGGTTTGGTCTTACACTGAAGATCCTAACTTTGAAGATTTATATTATGTAGGAGAAGTAAAAAACTTATCATTATCTGAAGTAAAAAAACAATTTCCTAATTTAACAAACGCAGATTTAGAACAAATACAAAAATATCCAGGTAGAAACTCTTTTAACAATAGTTATTGGGGTCAAAACCAACAAGATATGGTTCAAGTATTATTTTTTGAATATAAAACATATCACGATCAGGTATTTAAAATAAAACAAACTGAACAAGGTTTAGAAAAAACATTAGAAAAGCCAGACTTTTGGAAACCACCAGAAAGTGATAATTTTAAAAGAGCGTCAAGAGCAATTGAAGTTTTATATACTGGGGCTAAAGTTTTAGGTTTAGGAGATACAATGCTTGATTGGAGGTTAGCTGAAAACATGACAAGACCTATAGCTGATACTACTAAAGTTAATATGAATTATATACTATCAGCACCTAGAATGTATCAAGGTAGAATAGAATCTATTGTAAGTAAAACTATAGGTTTTGCAGATATGATTCAATTAACTCATTTGAAGTTACAACAAGTACTTGCTAGAATAGTTCCTGATGGTGTATATGTTGATGCTGATGGATTGTCTGAAGTAGATTTAGGTAATGGAACAAATTATAATCCTGCCGAAGCACTAAATATGTATTTTCAAACTGGTAGTGTTGTAGGTAGATCATTAACTCAAGATGGTGATCCTAATAGAGGTAAAATACCAATA
>Ga0181387_1000119_pt1 | contig 17254 bp, 15 predicted proteins | sample 10SPOviralmetaG_FD_130119 | JGI IMG/M metagenome (GOLD analysis project Ga0181387, IMG submission 130119) | Marine viral communities from the oligotrophic San Pedro Time Series (SPOT) site, San Pedro Channel, CA, USA - 10 SPOT_SRF_2010-04-27 | ecosystem: Environmental > Aquatic > Marine > Strait...
GTAAATGTTTGTAAAGTGCGTTCTCATAAATTCTATAAAAAGTATTCAATTTTTATAGAATATTGTGTTATTATGATTTATTTAAATATAGTTATCTTATCGTTTTTTTTTGGTTTTATTCATGAGTTTTGTTTTTTGACCACCACCTACGTCGCGGACGGTCCTATTATGTGTTTTAACAAACGAAGCACTCTTACCGCGAGTTCTACTCCATAATTTATTTCTTAAATAGCAAACAATAGATAGTCGCCGTGCATCTTTATCTATGGGTTTCATCTCTAAATTACCGTGCAGTTCATGAACGTCCATAAATAACATATCGCCTGTTCTAACATCTACACCAATACCATATTGTGGAAAACATGTTTCTGCTCCACTATATTTACCATCTTCTATAACGACAAGATTACCAAATCCTTCGCAGTCATCACCTTTATCGGTATGTATAGATGTTCTAAAGTTTACATTTGTTGTTACTGTAGTGAATGCAGTTCCGGGTATTTTAAAGGCAGTTTCCTTCGCTTTTTTGTTCTGTTTTTTAAAGTAACTAGGAGTATATTTTTTATATAGACGATTTATATCTTTGATGAGTGGTAAAGTCTTTTTATATAATTCAGGAAAATCGCGATTAAATCTACACTCACGAACCTCAAGCGGAAGTTTATGCCCCGCTACACGAAAATTCTTTTTTTGTGTTGGTGAGAACCTATCAAAATAACCAAATATATTAGTCATAATTTTTGGATTATCATACACATTTTTGGAGTCACTACCTGTTGCACTACCTCTATTTGATGTAGGCGTCAACGCGAATTTGATGACGTTATCATAAAACGCTTTCGTATTTTTTTGAGAGAGAACACCCTTTCTAAATTTAAGTAGTAATTTACCATCTTCAGTATAAACATCAGCATTCTCTTTAATAATATCTGTTATCATTTTTTTTTCAACAAATTTATTTTTTAATGTTTTCTCCGCAATTTCATCTGTAACATTTTTTTTTACAGTGTATATTGTGATCCCTTTTATTTTTTTGGTTTTACTTTTAATAATAGTCATTTATTTTATATATAATAAAAACAAATAAAAATACACCGATATAACAAGTAGTAACGGATGTTTTGGCATCCCACATTTAATAAACAATATATAGATAATTTGAAACAACACGGATTAATCATCGTAGTGTCGGGTAAACGTGTATATGATTTTACAGAGTATCTAAAGAATCATATACATCCAGGTAGTAATGAGATTATAGAAGAGTTTTCAAAAAATGATAGAGATTGTTCGCAGGATTACGCGTTTCATCGCAGCGACGCGCGTAAAATGTGGAATAAGTATTTTATAGGATATTTAGAAACCTAAACGGGCGAATAAACTGCCACTATCAGTATTAGCAACAGATTGATCGTCTGCGACAGGTTGTTTATTGGCAGCAAGTTGTTTATTATCAGGAATATCTTTATTTGCGTTTGCAAGAACCTGTCCAAATAATCCAAGTTTTTTCACAGGTTTTGTTTTATTATCAGTTATAGGTTCGCATTCACCTGTTTTTTTATTACGACGAGTTCCATTCGGACATCTTACTGTTTTATTTGCCGTAAATTTTGAATTGTTATTAGTTGGTTCACAATTACCTGTTTTTTTATTACGACGAGTTCCATTCGGACATTTGTATAATTTATTTCTGAAGTTTCTTGCCTTAGTGCTAGAATTTTTATTTGCAGAAATAACAACCTTTTTGTCGTTTTTAATAACAGGGTTCGCCTTAACATGCTTCTCATAAACCGTCTCTAAATCCTTGAGTCTTTTTTCCTCCATTGCTGCATTATGTGTACCCTTTTTTATTTTTGCTAAAAAATTATCTTTCGAATCTCTTAATAATCTAGCTTCATGAGGGGGGAGGGGTGGTGGTCTTGTAGGTTTATTCTTTTGTTTTTTGGTTTTATTATTATTAGTGAAAACATTTTTTTCTGAACCTCTTAACATTTTAGCTGCCCGTTCGAGGGCACGTGTTTTACTTGTACTATTTTTTTTACTTGTACTATTTTTTTTACTTTTGCTTGTTACATTTTTTGGTTGAATATCATTATTAGATACAGGAGGAGTTTTAATTTTATCGTTAAAAGGAAAGATATGTTTTAGATCATCAGTTAAAATATTAATATCAATGGGTTCAGCAGCATATTCAGTTGAGTATAAATACTTATATACTACTGCCTTAAGCCTATTTCTATATACATTTGATAAATGTTTATTATTTGATAATATATCGTCATAAATTGTTATGAACCCCCAAACATCACAGTTCTTCATTACTACATCATTGAAATATTTCAATGCATCAAATTTTTTTGTAGATGGATTTATAAAATTTATTACTGCTTCTGTTAGATAATTTGTAAATAAATTACATAAGAAGTATATAAAGCCCGAATTGTCCTTCATATTAAAATGTTTTTCCAAAGAAGAAGAGACGTATGGGATATGTCCGTCTTCTTTTTTAAAATTATAAATAACAATATCGTACATTATAGTCGAAATCTGTGTTTTGAGTTCTTGCTTATAATTTTCATAAACATTGAATTGAATTTTTTTCAGTTTATTATTTATTGTCGTAATGATTGAATTATTAAATAGAACGGCACCGAATGGAAGATTATATTGAACTGGACGACTCAAAGCACCGGATGGTACTGATGATTTTTCATTTATAAGTGATAACCCCCAATCTATAATGCGCATTTGCTTATTATCGTCTATGAGAATATTTGGAGATTTCAAGTCAAAATGAGCTACTCCGAGTTTATTCATAGGTACAACTGCTTTGGTTAATAAATTAATTGCAGATCGGTTGAATTCTTTAAACTCCTTGGGAGATTTCATAGTTTTAATTGTTTTATCTAAGTCACTACCACCATTAGGTAATTCAATAATACCAACCGAAGTTAAATTTTGGTTAATAGTTTTCTCTGTAAGCCCCTTTTTTGTTAGATTCTTGCATTTTTTATCATAATTAATTAAATCTTCTTTTGTTAATACATCAGGTGTACATTGTTTTTCAGGAAAAATAAAATATTCATTATAAGTTGATTCCCCTAAACCATTTTTAAGAATTTTTTGTATGTCCTTTGCTTCATTAAACTCATCATCCGCATTTCCTTTTGTTAAAAGTTTACTAACTACCTTACCAGTAGGGCGTTCTTCGCCTTTACATTTAAGTGCTGGTAAAAATACGCAACCGAAACCACCCGCTGCTATAGCAGCTCCGCCCAAATAATCGTTTTTATTATTTGCGTTCTTCATATATTTATATAAAATACTTATATAAATATTTACATCATTTGTTTAACTTCAAGTTGTTTATAATCTCGGTCATGATTCTTTGGCAATTCAAGTGGAACTACTAAACTACTTTGGTCTTGTAAATATTTTTCATGCGATACTGCTGCATTATAAACCGACGGAATGCAGTAATCTAATACCATTCTATTCAAACGTGATACCTCAATGGTAATATTATCGCCTTCACGAGCGTGTTCAATAAAAATGCTACGCATTATGGTCTTGAGGTTATTGATATTTTGCGGAGGAACCATATAGGTTTGTTTAGACATATTATAGACTCCTACACGCATATCTTTTTGTATCATTTCAATGTTCTCGGCACAGAAGAATACACGAGATAACATAGTCTCCTCTAACATTCCAGTAACTGCGTGGCGATAATCGGTTGCCTTGTTTTTTATAGCAATGCGTTCGGTCATTTTAAATTGGATTTCTTGATTAGGTGGTTGAATAATATTAATGCGACCATTGTATCTTTCTAAATCCAAAATGCGATTGGGTTGATGTATTGATTCGGGTGTATTTGAGTATTCAGACATATTATATATAATATTAAAACATAAAATAAATCTAACTCAATAACTTATGAGGAAAATATATTTAGTATATATAAATGGACCGTTTTCATATAATTACATTATCAGTAGCATCGGTTGCTTTAATATTAATATTAACTGTAACAGGAATACTATTATTGAACGATAAACGCAGTCAGAAGTTTCCTACGGCACACGCAAAATGTCCCGATGGATGGACACATACGCCCGGTACAGTGAGTGATCCTGATGACAAATGTACTTATGATGCGAATAATGATGAGAATAACGGAGATGCAACCACTAATTATGTTATCAATGATGATATATGCCTTAATAAGGCTTGGGCAGACCAGAATGGAATTTACTGGGATGGCGTTACAACGTACAACAGTTGTTAATAGATGACGTGTTAAACATACATCATCTATATATTAGAAACGAATTTAATAACAGCATCGTCTTCACCCATGTTAGTTTCTTCACGTGACGGGTCTACTTCACGTTGAACCAATACATCATCGGAAGTTACTTCAATAATATCATACTTCAATCTTCTTAAATTCTCAATTTCGGGCATTAACTCAGTTGTATATAAATTAACAATTAATTTCAAAATGCTGGTATTTCCATTTTCTTTATACTCAATATTAAGCATTTTGATTTTTTCATTAATATTATGGATAATAAGTTGTCTTTTTTTAATATCTTCTGCCTTTTTTGCGTTGTTATATAACTCATTAAAATTCAATAGTTCTTCATTATATAATTTACTATCCTCTTCAAATGTCTTTAATGTTTCTTTGAAAGTTCTAGCAGCAGTATCCTCAGAAATGTATTCAAATAGTGCGTCCATTTTTTGTTCTACTATGGTCTGTTTAGTGTTATTAATTATTTCGTCCATTGCATCCAAAAATATTTCTGATAACAAATAATTTCCGCGCGTTAATTCTATATTAAATTTGCAAGGTGAGGTTGTATTTCCACAAGATGCGATATGCTTATCATTGGTTGTTTTAAATATCATACCACCAGACTTTCCACAATTTAAACATGTGGGAATTACAGATTGGGATCTACGCTTAGCATCTTTTTTTGACTTACCTTTTGAATACGCTGCACGTTTTTCTTTCATTAATTTATTTTCATACTTTTGCTTAATTCTAAAAAAGGCTTCTAATGCCTCAGTATAATTTACTTTATCAATAATTTCTTTGGATGTAACCTCCTTTTCCGAAAGATTAGTATCATGTGTGGAGAGTGCATTATTTTCATTTTTATAATTAACCAGTGCATTCGGTTTGTTTTGAACAATGAGAACCTGGTTATTGGAAGCGTATAATGTATTCAATTTACTAACACCATCCAAGTCTAATATTTTAAGGGAATTGCTTTCACAATACAATTCTTCTAAATTTTTGGGCATATTAATAATAGTATCCAACTCATTATCTTCGCAATGCAATACAACAAGTCCTGATGCTTTTTTAAGATCCAAAGACTTCAAACTATTTTCACGGATATCTAAATGAGTAAGAGAACCTGGTAGATCATTCAATTCTTTTAATATATTATGTGGGCATTCAATAACTTTTATACCTTCTGGTATATTTTTTAAACTGGTTAACTCGCCCTCCCTAAATACCAGTTTATTAAGATTTACAAACTTCTCATTTTTGATTATAGATAGGTCTAAGTCACCGTGTAACTCAAATGGTATATTTAAACATTCGATATGTTTCTTCTGATCTTTTAGTAAATTATCAAACGAGATTTGTGCAGTATTATTATTTAAAATGATGTCTTCACGCAATTGTTCTATAATATTGATTTCACCAGATGACATATTATACTATATTATACTATATAAATCCATATAATTATACCGTGAATGCATTTTTACTTATAACAGGTAGATGCGTAATGGCGCTTGTATTATCTGGGCGTTTAGCAGTTTGATATTGTTTTATTTTAGACATAACATAATCTTGATCTCGTCGTAATTTTTCGGCTTCTTCATATGGTGTCATCTTACGCTTTCTACAACAATATAATACAATAGATACGACTATAAAGAATAAACTATACCCAATGAGATTAAATACCCAACTCTGGATACGCCCTTTTTTTTCATGACAAAATTGTAATTTATCTTGAATGTTATTTAACACATTTGGTTCTATTAAAGTCATACTAAATTATTTATATTAATGGTGTAAAAAAAAAGTTAATATTTAACAAAAACTATCACAATAAAGTATATACCCAATAAATATGACTGATATATCAATATTACCAAATCCATTTAAAATGTTAGATTTAGAACGTGAGAAACGATTAAAGTCGGATGAAAAATGCAATAGTTGCGAAGATGATAAAAAAGAAGGCTTTAATAATTTAAAAAAAGATAAACCTGTAGTCGAAGGTTTGACTACACAAGAAGGTACAATAACCTTTTTTTCTGTATTGTTTGGTGCGTCGTTACTAGCAGTTTTTATCATAAACTTCTCATATTTGGGGGTTTATAAGATGTGTAAGAATGACTTGGAAACGAATTTAGAGAGTGGGGATTTGGAAACTACATATGGAGATGAGTTTATCTCATATTTGATCAGAAATAATAAATCAAAGCATCTAATATATCTTCTTGCTTTTGTGAGTTTTTCTGCAATAGCTTATTGCTTAAATTTAGAAGACGAAGTATTGAAGGATTATAATAATATAGGGTTGATATTTGGTATTGGTTTTATAATGTATTCTTTAAAATTTATACCCGCAATTATAGAATTTTTCGAAAATACAATAGGATACTTACTATTGCACATTCCAGGGTGGGGTAATTGGGCGCCGTTAAATTTAAACCTATTGATGCAGAGCGATAACTTTAAAGGAATGGTTGATAATAATGAGGACGTTAGTATTAATTTTAATAAATTAATCACTTTATTTAATATTGAAAATCTAGGTGAGAAATTTTCACGGATAAGAATGGATAAAAAAGACGAAGTTGATAAGAAAAATACAAGTGATTTTTTTGTTTCGTTCAATGCAAACCAAAATGAACCTAATACGCCGTTTGATTTCTTTGAATATTTATTAAAAATGTGTATTAAGAAAAGAGCTTATGGTGAAACATCATGGCTTATAATAACTACATTGCTAACGGCAGGCATTTTTAAGAGTATGAAATAATAACAGTTCAAATTATATTAAGTATATAGTTTGAAACAATCAACAGAACATTATTAAATATAGCACAAATAAATAAGACATAATTGCTAGTATAATAGCTACTAACCATATAGGTATAACTGTTTTATGTTTATAACCAACGCCAAATGGTCTAAATCCACCATCATTATTATATATGAATACAGGTTTTGAAATATGAACAATTGTAAATAATATTATAAATATAAAAATGGCTATATTCAATTTATTAATTCTAACAAATTTTCTACTAATTAATCCCATTGGTATCTATATTATAAAATTATAATATTTTATAATATTTTATTCAAAACGTTTTTACATTTCTCCGAAATCATTGTCCTCGGGTATCTCATTATAATAATTACCATCAGCGTAGTCTTCTCCTAAGTTTCTAAGATCATTTGCTTCTTCGTCATATTGTTCATCATTTTCTTGTTCCTCAATCGCATCAAGTTCTTCGACGCCATCTGCGATCAAATTATCATCATCCATTTCAGAACGCTCCCTGTCATATGTATCTTTATCGTATTGTCGTAAACCTTTCTGTAATCCAATGTTCCAACGTCCCATCTTATATTTTTTGAGAAGGTTCTCTACTCGACGAACATCATTATCTAATTTTCCTAAATCCTGAGTAACTATTTTCTGTTTCTCTTTTACCTTTGATTTATGTATTTTATTGGATATATCGCGATACTTCATTGAAGACTTACGTTGTTTTTCCTGAGTTTCAATAAATAATACTAATACACTGGCTACACGTTTTTTCAATTCAACTGTATCAGTTGTAGTTATATCTACTTCCATGAGTGCATCTCTATCGTCGTCCATATCAACTGCGCGCATTTGACTTGAAATGTCTTTATTACTTTCAATTTCTGAACGTGCTTTTGATTTCTTCAATTCAATATCGGAATTCAACATTTCTGTATCATTTGCGCAAGAGACATATTCGTATAAAACAGATAAAAATAAGAAACCGTGTAGGTATCCCATGGTATCGCTATTAAAAATAGAATAGAATTCCTCGTATTTATTTTTACCATCAATCATAATATCCTTGAAGATACTTAGATGTTTTGGCATATGCGTAAGAACTTTAAATATATCACATGTATTATCACCTATGTTACGCATAGTTTTGATTAGGGTTTTATCGCCGTGGAATTGTAGTAGACCATTCCAATGTTGCTCAATAACTTTATCCAAATCTCTTTTGTGTATTTTGGATAGATTCCAATGACTGCATATTTTATTATATGTTTTACCACTTAATATGATTTCAGGATATACCTTTGTAAGATAATAAATAGCATTCTCAACATTTGAAATATTGTTTAATATATCATCATTTGTATTGTTCTCGGATGAATATACAGATAATATAATGTCCTGTATTGTTGAAAATTTACTCTGTGTTACATTTCCGTATTCTTTGATAAATGTAATGATTTCATTAAACATTGTCTTATTGGAATTGTATAAGTAATTATTAAACGTTTTCAATTCCGGTCTTATCTCTGAAATCATGTCGTTTGGTTTATATGTTTTCAAAACCGCTCTTAAATGTCTCCTGAAATTTTCTTCTATACACTTTGAATCATTTGCTTCAAGATAATCTAAAATGTCAAACATAGTATCAACCTGGGTAAAATAATTAACATTCTCAACGGATGTTGTATATTTTTTACGAATTATTTTTGCCAAATTATTCAGGTCAGCAACACCATATTTTTTGCCATTCTTTTTTAAGAAATCTATTTTATCATTGAGAGAACCTTCAATTGGAAAATCTTCCGGTTTTTCGCCTGAAATTATTTTATATTCATCTGGAATGGGAAGATCATTTGCAAAATTACAATGTTTTATAATATATTCGTAAACGTGTTCTTCCGTTATTTGCTCTTTGACGATAATTCTTTTAATGCCTGTAAATTCATTATGGTATAGGGTTGATGCTTTACTATAATTCTTAGTCTCATCTAATAGGTCAGATAATGACTTGGATGCGACCCGAGTTTGCTCAATAATCGGATCTTTATTTATGAAATAATCAATAACTTTTTCATCATTTGATGTACAGCAACCATTTTCCAAAAATGGTATGTCGGAATTGGTTCTAAGAAGCGGTTCTTCGGTATTTACAATTGTATTAATATTATTTATAATAGAGAACCCAAATAACGACGACTTACTTTGCATAGTATTAATATGTTTCAATTGATCTTTATGTCCCTTCCTAACCGTGTCCAAAAAGCTTCTCTCGAAATCTCGCGATAATGGTTGAACTCTACTAAGATTTGACGATATAATTGGAGGCATAAAATGCTTCCATTTTTCGGTACTATGTTCCTCTGGTATAAAAATATCGGGGTTTTCCAATATATATTTTTGCTTTTTATTATATAACTCAGCAATATCTGGTCTCGCATTCAATATATGTTTATCAATAACATCTCTTATCTTTGGGGTGTATAATTCGCGTTTTAATTTGGATATTGAATCCCAAGGTTTAATTGTACTTTTTAATTTATACATTACACAAGATATATATTCTAATCCACTTTGATCTTCTACACCGGCATTCAATGGATAACCACTAAAAGATTTTGTACATCCAGGGAAGGTCTTTTTCGATCGATGACCTGGTATGCTTGTTTGTATATGAACCAGTAATGAAGCAGCTATAATCCATAATATACTACGATTTTTATAGGTCTCGTAGTTGATACTCTTTTTACCAGTTTTCTTCATTTTTTTCTGATTGATTTCTTCGTATTTAATTTCATTATATACACTCGCATCGACTAGTTCGCTACTTAGACGTAAAACTCCTTCCTGAATACCATCAAATTTAATACCCAAACTTGTTGATAATGTATGGGCAACATTATATATCATTTCATTCAATTCATTTTCGTGAACTGGTTTTACTTGTTTCGTTAGAACATCGTTAATCTGTGTTGCCAGATCTTTCTCGAGAACATCGTGTGTTTGAATTATAAAACCATTTTCATTATATGTTTCTTGCATAACAAAATCTATTTTACGTAATGTATAACCACTATATTTATCGACTATTGCGTCATTATCGTCATTGAGTGTTCCATATAATGCACATATTTCATCTAGTTTATTTGTGTAATTTGATGGCTTTAATGTAAACTCTTGTGCTAGTTTTTCAATTGATATAGGCATGATGGGTGTGTTACTATCTTTACAATATAACCAATTCATATCTTCTTTCATATCCACCAAAGGTTCTCTACAATATTCATCAACAAATTTAATTATACACGATTGTTTTTTTGTAAAATCTGATAGTCCCATAATAGAATCGCGTAAAACCTCGCGTGGTGAACGTATGACTTCAATGGTGGACGATGTTTTACCAATCTCATAAGCTAGATTATTATATTTTTGCTCTCTGGTCTCAGCGAAAAGCTTCATTTTACGTAAAATTTTAAAATCATTTATTAAATCCCGCTTTATTTTTTCATCAAGTTGTTCGAGTGATATATCAATGCGGTTCTCAAATTCCTTTACCATCCTTGCTTTATTTAATTGTTCCACACGCTTTCTTGAGAAACTATTTGGTTCGCATACAGAATTTGTGGGGTTTTTATTACAATTGTCTTTTATATTACAAAATAGAGTATTTGTGTCAATGAACGTTTCGGGATTTATTGATTTATCAAAAATCCATTGATTGTTCAATCGCTTATAATAACCCTGTTTCTTTCTTGTTTCACTTTCAATTTCAATTGCTTTTCTCTCTTTTGGTGTCAATAATGTTTCATCTATATCTTTACCGAACCCCGGTTTTAATTCTAATATTGCATATTCTCCGTCCGTTACCGGTTTCTTTCCTGCAATTAATATTTCAGACAGTACTACACTATAATTTTGCTTAACATCGTGTTTTTGGATTAAGTTTTCTTGAAGAAATTCTTTAAACAATGATGGTTCCATTTCTTTCTTTTCTTTTGTGTATAAATCTAGTATATCATATGGAGTATCATCGTATTCATCATCATAGTATATTTGTTCGCTTGTATTATCCGCCTGTAATTCTGTAACGGTATTATATTTCTTTGTAAGATATCTACGAGTACAATCTGTCGGTTTTATTTTTGCATTTTCACCTTCATCTTCTATATCTCCTGGTTGGAAACTATTCAACAGTTGCTCTGGAGTAGTGAGTGTTTTAATATTCATTGATGTTATTATATCAGAAAGCATGGTTAAATTATCATCAAATAACAGTTTATTTAAAAGTTCACTGTTTCTTAATTTTAATTCTGTATCTAATACTTTATAACCGTCTTTAAATAAGTCCAATAATTCGGTATTATTAAATAGCATTCGTTCAATTCGCGATACTTGTTCTTCTTCTGTATTTACTAAGTTATGTAATTTATTCATTGTTGCGGATCTATCTATAAAATTCTTATTAAAGTCTTCGATTGCAAGTTTAATCGTATATCTAAGTTCATTCTGCTGTTGATACGCCAAATCTTTTTTATCAATCATATAAGGTTTTAATTCTTCGGTAAAACTATGTATAGTTAATCGGTTTTTTACTCTATTACGGATCTCTTTAATTAATGCCCTTGTTTGTGGAATAATGCTTTGTAATAATTTGGCATATCTGTCTGTGTCGTTATTATATTTGGCATCCAAACTATATGCCGTTATTTCATTTAAGGATTTATTCTCATCGATTTCAAGTTCATTTTCAAGATTACTAATTACTTCCGTATTTACCTTTGTATTATTTTTCAAGAGACGGAACATAGAAACACACATCTGTGAATATTGAGATTTCATCATAATGTTTGTAGAAGGTAAATTAACCTTTGAATGTTCCACACATTGTTTGGGCATAATTAATAACGATTTTATAGTTATTTCATCATTTGGTGTTAGATTGTTACGTATAAATAATGTTTTCCCAGATTTCATTAATAAACTATCTTGTTTTTCAAGTCCCATATTATATCTTTGTATCACAAATCTCCTCTGTTGTAACTTTGTTCTATTCCCGTCCGCTTTTACAACCGTACTATAAAAATCTTCCAAGTTATTAATAACTGCATCGAATTCTGTTTGAACAGTTACTTCGTTTGTCAATGCCGTATCATCGTTCGTTGCATTAAAATTTCGGTTATATTTATCAAGTTCGGAATAAAGTTTAAAATATTTATTAATACTAGTTATATCATTATTTTTATAAGACTTGTTAATTTCGCTCTCTCGTGACATTATCTCTTTTTGGTCTAACATAGTAACATCGTTATCATCGTCTTCATCATTTACTTGATCTACATATACATTTGAACGCTGTTTAACAACTGGTATTATCCATTTAACATTTTTATTTATTTTTGTTAATTTTTCAATGAGTGGTTTATGCAGAGGTCCATTATATACATAACCAGTAACATTATCATTATCATCAAATTTGGAGAAGTTATTACGTAATTCCTTAAAACGATTAATCAACACTGATATATCTTTACGCACCTTGTCTGTTCTTTTACTATCGGGTATAGTAGATAATAGTTCATCCAATAAATCATTCGTCTGAATTTCCAAACCATATCTGCGTTGGTGTTCTGGTATTTCCACGTTTTGGACAATATCATCCAATATTTCTCCGAAAATAATATTATTTGAATCGTTATACATCTCGTGTAACACATTTCTAATATTTTCATCAGGAACGGCATTATCTGGTGTATTAATAACCATTTCACCATCATCAGTAGATTCCATGGAAGCGGGTTCTGTTGCGTTCTCTAGATCCTCTTCGCTTATATCTTCGTCAACAGATGGCGTTTTCTTGAAGTTAGATAATGCTTGTCCTGGTTTCTCACGCACAACAAATTTTTCAAAAGGAGTATTTTTTGGAACACCCTTATAAGCGAAATCAATATAAATTACATCACCTTCTGGAAATGTGGTGACTTCAATCATATCTTCTTCTAAATTTGTAATTTCACCTGTAAAAATAACAGGCGTATCCCCACCAATATATATATCCAACCATGTATGTGTATTTAAATTATTCTGTCTGGCATATCCACTAACTTCACTTCTGTTTAATAAGAAAATGGCAATAATAGATTCATCCGTCAATTTATTCATTTTAATGGTAAGACTGTGTTTTTTCATGGACGATGTATTTACGATTTCTAAAATATCATCATCAACATAAGTAATGTAGAAATTATTCTGATGATACTCTTCATTTGACGGTGATGATATTTCAATAATATCACCATATTTTAATTGTATGGAATTTTTTTGTTCTTTTGAATCCATTATACTGATATGTATATATATCTTATATATCTTTATTTTACATAGTTAAACACTAGAACTATTATTGGAATCATCATTATTATATTTTATAATGCTTGATAATCGTATGTATTTCTAAAATTTATGTTGTGTTTTATAAAAATTGATTTTCATTTTTATAAAAGGATTTAAAGTAAAATCATCACTTTATTAAAATGACCATCACACACGAGTTCTTTGACGCCAGTTACAACGAGTATTCCAAGACTATCAATAAGAAGTCTTACAGTCACGGATCAGACAACTACGAGATTCATAATTACGATAAGGCGTATGTCACGGATAATGATTTTAATAAGATCGGGAAGTATCGTTCAGTAACTACCGATTGTAAGAATATTGTTGCACTCGCACCCATCAAGTCTGTTTCGTACGATTGCTTTAAATCCGACAATTTTGATCTGGAAAGTAATTACAGCGTCACTGCGAACGAGGTAGTTGAGGGTACAATGATTAACCTATTTTATAGTCAGGCTTCCAACTCTTGGGAAATTGCAACAAAGTCTGCAGTTGGTGGTCGCTACTGGTATTTCCGCACACAATACGAAGGAACTGGAGACTATACTAAACAGTTGACTTTCCGTCAAATGTTTATCGAAGCACTAGGCGAGAATAAGGATACGGAATTGAATGATGCGACTGCGCTCAAACACATGGATAAGGGATTTATATACAGTTTCGTTCTTCAGCACCCGCTCAATCACATTGTTCTTACCATTCAACAGCCTACGCTCTATTTGGTGAATGGTTTTAAGGTCGACCGCGAAACCAATATTGTTACACAGTATAATCCACAGGAGATCAAGGAGAGCGCATTTCAGCACGATACCGTAGGAACTATGCCTATCCTACTTCCGCATGAGATTGATATTTCGGGTAAGACTATGGACGAGATTGGCGTTATGGTGAACGATCATATGGTTGGTATTATGGTGCATAATGCGTGTACTGGACAACGAGTTAAGCTTATGAATGGTGCATATGAGCGCCTCAAGGATATTCGTGGTAACAATCCGAACATTCACTATCACTACCTTAGTTTGTTTGCGTCAGGAAAGGTGGAAGAGTTTCTAGGAGAGTTTCCGATGTACAAGCGTCTGTTTTATAAATTTTACAGGCAATCTTACGATTTCATCAAGGAAATTCACGACGCATATGTTTCATATTATGTTAAGAAGATGGGAAAAACTGTCCGAATTAACAAATCCATTTTCACACACATTTATACACTTCATAATACATACTATGTTCCTACGGTGGATAGTGAAACTCCTACCATTGTTACTCGCGAGGTTGTTGCAAAATATTATAATGCCATGTCTCCAAAGGAGAAACTGTATCATGTTTCCTATAGGACGAGGGAATACAAGAAGGAGATAAGTGATGATGACAATGAGAGTGATAGCAGTAATGATCACATTATTACCGCGACATATTAAGAATTAAAAATATTAAATGGAATAATATTCTGACGACGTTTTCGTTTTGGTTCGGTGGGCATAATCTTCTTTAAACAAATATCACATAGACTAAGTGTGGCTTCAAAATATTTTTTCCTGGTATTATCACTAGAGCAACACCAACACGCTTTACACATATCACATCGTTCTTTAACTTCTTCCTCCTTAATTATATTGTCACATTCTTTACACGAAAGAAAATATTGTTTTATCTCAAATAACATAATATCTTCGGGTAGTTTTTTTAAGGTTTCATCTGTTATTGTTTTATTTTTTGTCATAATATATTACCAAATATTTTATTGGTAATATATTAAATATAAATTTAAAATGAATTATATAATTCAGATAATTTACATAGATTTTGAACATATTTCAACGAATGTTCCTTATTAACATCACTCATGAGTTTAATCGGGGCACGTAACGAATCAATAGAAGACATAATATCATTGGCATTTGATACACCATCTAAATCTTCGCTGTAGTCTTTATTAATAAAAAACTCTAAATCGCCGCTATCTATTTTATCTTTGTATGGCGAGTATACATACGAGTACCAAACCTTAACAATTAATGTAACATTTGCCTTTCTCGTCATGATGACTATGTTCTTGGCTGATTTAATATCTGTATTTTCGGGAAAAACGTTTATAACATCATTTACAAATTCATCAAAGTGTGTGTTAAATGCTTTTAAACTTGCCGATTTGGAAGTCATCTTATATATAACTATTTATTATTTTTTAAATGAATTTCAATAAATATATATTATTAATCCATTGTTTGATATTGATATTGCGGAGTTGAATTCTTCATAGGTACATCCGCATTTCTTTGCTGTTGTAATGTATCGATGGTTACTTCGTTACTTACTTTATCTGGTTTGTATGTATCCGGTGGGGTATTAATGGCATTATTGGAATTAGATACTGGTACGTAATTATATAATTGTCTCTGACCTCCCGTACCTTTTGCACTCAGTTCATCCGGAGACATATTATAAAAAGTAAATTGTTCTGATACTATATTTGAACCACCTGATGATGATTGAATTGTATACGAACTAGGTTCTCCATCGCCGAAATTTGCAGATTCTAATTTTTTCTTTACTTCTGGTTCATAATGCTGTATAATATCACTACCCAATACGAGTGAGTAACCTTTGTTTATAAGTAATAACGCCGGAACAGATGAAAGATTCGGTGGCATCAAAACCTGTTTTCCATCATCTAACTGTATAAACATTTGATTTGTATTCGGATCGCGTTTACGTTTATCAATACAAATACAATTTAACTTTTCAGTAATACCACTTTTTGAAAGGAAATCTAAAACCTTTTTACTATGCTTACAATAATTGGAATAATATAAATTATCCATTAGTTTATATTTTGAATTAACAAAAAAATATAAACTTTTTAACGGATTAATCTAAACGTTTAAAGACTGTTGCTACACATACTATGAAGTAATCTATTTTGGAAGTAGAAAATTCCATATCCGAGTAATACCATGAAAGAATTCATGTAGAACACGCCACCACGCTTTCTAGCAATAACCAAACGAACCATTGTTAAGAAAGATAATGTAAGTAAAATAAAACCAAAGATAGATAAATAATAAAAATAAAGGCAGTAATCCTTGTCCATAGGACCAAATAATGCATTCATGAAATCGTTCATTCTTTTATATATATAAGCAATATAATAATTGATTTATTAATTTCTTGAATTTGTCTGTAATTCTATTTTGATATTAAACTATGTAAAAAATAAATATACCTAAATATTATAATACTATGGATGAATCAACTATTTGGAAAATGTTAGATACATATTTTAAAGACTTACCAGATAGTTTAGTTAGTCACAATCTGGAATCGTATAATGAGTTTTTCAAACACGGTATATATCAAATTTTCAAGGAAAAAAATCCTATACGTCTTGAGTCTAACTATGATAAATCAATTGATGATTATAAAAACAAATGCGAGATATATTTGGGAGGACGCGACGGTAGACGGATAACCTTCGGAAAACCAGTTATATATGACTCTGATGATAATTCACATTATATGTTTCCAAATGAGGCACGACTGCGTAATATGAATTACAGCATGCCCATACACTATGATATTGAAATTGTATATACAACTATTTTAGATGACGGTGAAATTCCCAAACTAGGAGGTTCTAGCGCTCTGGATGAACATAGCGAATCTTTTAATGATTATAAAATGCCTTACACATTCGATAATTATAAGCAAGGGGGTGGATTAGAAGCGAATGAAGATGATATACAAAAAATAGATGGTGGTGCACCAAA
>Ga0181387_1000127_pt1 | contig 16843 bp, 7 predicted proteins | sample 10SPOviralmetaG_FD_130119 | JGI IMG/M metagenome (GOLD analysis project Ga0181387, IMG submission 130119) | Marine viral communities from the oligotrophic San Pedro Time Series (SPOT) site, San Pedro Channel, CA, USA - 10 SPOT_SRF_2010-04-27 | ecosystem: Environmental > Aquatic > Marine > Strait...
ATAGGCGGTTTCGGCCGCCTTTTTAGTATAAATAAAAATTAATATGGTAAATGTAAATACAGTATATCAAACAGTCTTGCAGATATTAAATAAAGAGCAAAGAGGTTATATAACTCCAGCTGAGTTTAATAACTTAGCTCAGCAAGTGCAGTTAGAAATATTCGAATCATATTTTCCAGATGGAAATCAATTAAACCGTCAAAACCAAAACAACACACAAAACGATACGGAATTTTTTAATATTTTTAAAAATCAAGAAGAAAAACTTTATCCATTTATAAAAGAATTATCTTTTCTTTACGATACAAACAGTGATGGGTGGGAATATTCTTATGATACTGGATCTGGCGTAATAAGCAGTGAATATAGATTTAAAATATATTACATGGGTGAAATACTATCTTCTTACAACTCTTCTACTACTTCTAGTTCATCTTATGGATCTAACGCTTCTTCGAGCGGAGGAGATTATATAACTCAACTTGTTTCCAAGTCGGAATATAGTAAAATTATAAGATCTAAATTAACAGCTCCTACTGAAAAATATCCTTTAGCCTATGCAACTTCAAGTTTATTTCAGCCTATACAAAGTGTATTTTTAAAAATAAATCCTAAACCTACTACCGTAAAAGTAAATTGTGTAGTATTACCTCCTGCTCCAAGATGGGGTTTTATATCAGGTATACAAGGCCAGTATATTTTTTCCCCTACCGGTTCAACAGATTTTTATTTAGTAGAACAAGAGCAAACAAATCTTATCATAAACATATTAAAATATGCTGGTATTATAATAAACGATCCTACGATAATAGATGTTGCTGCTCAAGAAGCTGCGCAAGTAGAAGCTAACGAAAAATCTTAAATAAATGAGTTTAGTAACAGAAACAAATCAACAATACTATCAAGGCGCTCAAGTATTCGTAGTAGAAAATGCAGCTGGTCAGACTGATTTTAAAACATCTTTTGAAACTAATTTAGTTTTTGGTTCTTTTGATCCAACAATTACTAACTATGCTTTAAACAATTTTAAAATATATACAAGCGCAACGGGATTACCAAATAGTTTTACAGAATATACAACTGCTTATAGAGTTAGCAATGATACAATATCTTTAGGAACTACTGCAGTTCCAGTATCTCTTACTCAAGGAACTTATCTGGTAGTTCAATTAAAAACTTTAAGTGGAGGTAACTATGGTAACCAAGATGCTTTCGGTCAAACTGTAGAAGAAAACTATGGTGGTTATGAATACCTAAGCTTAGGTGATGTTTGTGACAACTTTATGGTTGGTTATGTCGGTGATGGAAAAATACTTCAATCAGCTAAAAAATCAGATGTGTTATTTTTTGCTAAAAGATCTTTACAAGAATTTAGTTATGACACGCTTAAAAGCATACACTCTCAAGAGTTAACTGTTCCTCATAGTTTAAACATAGTTCTACCTCAAGACTATGTAAACTACGTAAGTGTTTGTTATATTGATGGGCTAGGTTTAAAAAAACCTATATATCCAGCAAACAACTTAACAACTAGCCCGTATAACAATCCAGTGCAAGACGCGACTGGCGTACCTATTCAAGATAATTTTGGCTCAAACATAGAAGGAACTTCTATTACTGAAGAAAGATGGAAAAAAGCAAACAATAAAATTATTAGTCAAGAGTTTTTTAATAACTTAGACGACTATGCTTATTGGGCTAATTACTATGGATTTGGAACTGATATTTTTTACGGTCAACAATATGGTATATTGCCTCAATATGCTCAAAGAAATGGTTGGTTTAATCCTAATCATAGAGAGGGTAAAATGTCTTTTTCAAGTAACTTAGTAGATAAATTAATTGTACTAGAATACATATCTGATGGTTTAGCTTATGATATTGACTCTAAAGTGCCTAAGCTAGCAGAAGATGCTTTATATGCGTCTATACTATATAATATAGTATCTGTTAGAGCTGGTCAAAGTCCAAATGATGTAATGCGATTAAAAAGAGATAGAAGCGCTAAGCTAAGAAACGCTAAAATAAGATTATCAAACATTAAGCTTAACGAAATAGTTCAAGTAATGAGAGGTAAATCTAAATGGATAAAACACTAAAATTTAATGGCTAAAGTTCAAAATACTTTTTTAAAGTCCAAGATGAATAAAGACTTGGATGCTCGCTTGTTGCCTGAGGGTGAATATAGAGATGCTAGAAATGCTCAAATAAGTAAATCTGAAAGCAATCAAGTAGGTAATTTAGAAAATAGCTTAGGTAATAAATCTATATCTGATTACACTGCCTTAACCGGTGAATCTAATATATTTTGCATTGGAAGTTTTGCAGATGAATTAAATAGTGTAGTATTTTTATTTTTTACAAGTTATACTGATCCATTTCCAAGCCAATACACCTACGAGCCTACTGCTAAAAACTTTATAATATCTACAAATATATTATCTGGCATATCTACTGTATTAGTAAAAGGTGCTTTTCTTAATTTTTCTCAAACTAACTTAATAACCGGTGTTAATATATTAGAAAATTTATTATTTTTTACAGATAATAGAAATCAACCAAGAGTCATTAATACTGTACTAGCTAACACTGATTCTAAAAATACAAATCCCACTTATTATTCTACAGAAGATCAAATATCCGTAGCTAAATACAATCCTTTTGAAGCAATAGAGTTGTGGCAAAAAAGTATTTTAGGAGTTACAGATTCTGTTCCTTATGAAACTACAATGAAGGATGTTAGTAGTTTGTTTCTTCCTAATGGAGGTAGCGCTTTGTCTGCTACTATTGGAACTTTAACTTCAAACGTGATACCTGTTGATAATATTATAGGTGAAATAAATTCCGGTACTTCTTCTCCATACGGTGCTGGAGGTGCTTCAACTGTTTTCATACAAAGCAATTTATCAGGAGGTGATTTTACTCTTACCGACACGGGTCAAACAGTGAGTAGTGTTGCTTCAGCTGTTGGCGTTGGTGACTTTGATATAACACTAAGTGGTTCTATAACAATTCAAGAAAATCAAAAACTTGTATTTAATGCAAACCCTTACTTTGATTCTACATTTGGAGGTGATCCAGATTATCTTGATGATAAATTTGTTAGATTTAGTTATAGATATAGATTTGAAGATAATGAATATTCTATATTTGCGCCATTTACTCAAATAGCTTTTATACCAAAACAAGATGGCTATTTTATGTTTGTTGATGGGGAAAGTACATCATCAACAGAGGGTAGCCAAGTTAAAAACGATCAAGATGAAACATATAGAAGTAGTGTTGTTTATTTTGTAGAAAACAAGCTTAATAGCATTGGCCTGAAAATACCTCTTCCTTATTATAATTATGATATACAAGAAGCTTTAAAAATAAAAGAAATAGATATATTATACAAGGAGTCAGATGGAATAGCGGTAAGATCAATAGAAACAGTAACTATAGATAAAATAAAAAGTCAGTCGGGAATAGCTCTAACTAATGGAGCTCAAACACCTGGAGCCTCTGGTAATAATATAGCTATAGATAATTTAAAAGGCGGTATTGTTATTGGTAGTCCTATATCTGGAGCTGGAATAGACGCTGGAACTACAATTTTAAGTTTTACACCAACTGATCCCAGCAATCCATTTTCTGGAAACATAACAGTTAGCACTACAGTAAATCAACTAGATGACAATGTATTACTCACAATAGGAGATATTAATTATTTTATTTATGAATACGAATCAACTAAACCTACTAAAACTCTCCCAGAAGATAATTTAATTAGAGTTTTTGATAAAATACCAGTTAGAGCACAAGCGCAAGAAGTAGCAGGGAATAGAGTTATATATGGTAATTTTCAAAATAAAATAGATCCACCTCCTTTTTTAAATTATAATGTAGCAGCTACAGTCAAGTCTGATTTTCTGTTAAACCAAGTTACCATTGGGTACACTGGTACTGGCAACACGATTAAAGTTGGTAGTCCATTAGCTGTAAATATACAGTCTATACAAGGTGAAGGATTGTTTCCAGGATATGTTATCTCATGCAACGCTTATGGGGCTACAATACCACCAAACACACAAATAGTTACTACCTCTTCAAATTCTACAGGTGCTGCAAATTTGACATTTAATAATAACATAACTCTACCTTCGGGATCTGCTGTTACTGTTATAATAATAGCAGAGCCTGGATCTGGCACAGAAAATTCAGTAACAAAAATAGAATATCCAAGCAGCTCTGTAAAAACAAATAGAAATTATCAAATAGGTTTTGTTTTAGCTGATAGATACGGAAGACAGTCAAGTGTTATTTTGTCTAACAATGAAACTTCTATTGTAGTAAATGGAGTTGAATACGCTGGATCTACTTTGTATGCTCCTTATATAAATACAAGCGTAGATCAAACATCTTGGCCTGGTAATTCTTTAAAAGTTTTAGTAAACTCTCCAATACCTAACAATAATCTTTATAATGGAGATGTAACAGACGAAGAATACAATCCGCTTGGATGGTACTCTTATAAAATTGTTGTAAAACAAACAGAGCAAGAGTATTATAATGTTTATTTACCAGGTATAATGGCATCGTATCCTAATGATACTACATTAGAAGTAGGTCAAACTTCACATACTGTTCTTATAAATGACAATATAAACAAAGTTCCAAGAGACTTAACAGAAGTAGGACCTGAGCAAAAGCAATTTAGAAGTTCTGTACAATTAATAGGTAGAGTTCAAAATCTAGCTCCATCTTCTACAATAACTTCAGGAAACGTTAACACACAGTTTTACCCTAGAACTAACACAGACACAGTCTCTGTTATATCCACGGTTAATGATCTTTTTGATTACAATCCTGTCGAACCGCCTTTGCCAAATCTTTTTCCACAGTTTTATTCTTTAGAATCTAATCCTTTAATTGCTAGGCTTTCAACTGTAAGCCAAATTGGTCAATTAGCAAACGCTAATTATGGCCCAGTTTCAGGAGAGTCAGTAGAAAATAGCGCTGCTGGTAATTTTCCACCGCCTAGTTCTACTATAATATTAAGTGCTGTAGCTGGAACAGTTACCACGGGTTCTTTAAATGGTTTTTTAGTCAGTGGTGTAGGAATACCTGCGGCTACATATGTTGCTTCTCATACTTTAGTTGGAGCAGGTGGTAATACACCTCCTGTAGCTGGGTTAATGAATGTAACTCTTGAAAATGCTTCAAACAATCCGGTTGTAGTAGAATTAACGCCTGGTACTATAATAAATATGGTTCCAACAACTGGTGTTGCTCCTTTTGAACTTACTAGACCTGGCCTTCAATATTTAGCTGTATCAGAAACAGAACCGGTAGAAAGTATTATAGACATATTCTGGGAAACTTCTACATCTGGATTAATATCTGATCTTAATGCTGCTATACTTAATAATCAATCTGAAGTCGGTGGAACTAACATAACGTGGAACACTAGTCCTTTTACTGAAGGATTAGCTGAAAACGGGTATATACTAGCAGGTAATGGATTTCAAATTACAGATAGTTTTGGTCAGACAATACAAATAACAGCTAGTGACAGCGTAGAGTTTAGCGCGCCAAACGATGCTTTTCCTGTAACAAATGGTTTTGGTGAAAGTGTTATAAGTGAAACTAGAGATTACTTTAGACTAATAGATCTAGGAACGAACTCTAGCGGTTATGGACCTTGGCAAATACAAACAACATCACAAACAACACCAGCTTCTCTAGGTGGACCAGTAAGTTCAGCTGTTAATTATTTTGATAATATTTATTATTTTGAAAATGAAAACGAAGGTTTAAGACAATTTACTTTTACCATAAAAGTAACAATAGGTGGTCAAGAAAATTTTATAACTAAAACAGCTAATCTTGCCAATGTTCTTCCTCAGTTTTTTAAAATAGAAGCTTTAAATGTAAATAGCGCGACTTCCACGTATGGACCAGGTGGTACTATAAATCCTCCACCTAATTTTATACCAGTACAAACGACAAAAACCACTCAAAATATAGCTAATATAGACATAGACAATGGTTCAGCAAATAAAACAGATCCAAATCCCAATGGTGGAAGAGCGCTTTCTGTTAGAGATGTTAACATTGTAGGTTCTGATTTTCAAGCTGGATTTATTTTTGATCAAAGAATAGGATCACCAACTGGGCCCGTTGCTCAGGTTGATGGTAATGATATTTTTACAATAAATGAATTAACTCCTACTTTTAACGGTGAAAAGGAATATAGATTAATTAATAACTATTCTGATCCTGAAAGCACTTATTTGATTGGTTCAACAGTATATTATGTTACTTTAGCGGTGCAAGACTCTGGTGGATTTCTTTCTTATCAAAGGTTTGAAATTGATATGAGAGTTCAACTAAACAATAGTAATTTTTGGAATAAAAACCAAAGAATTGATGCTTTCCAAATATACACAAATAGTGCTGGTGGTAATCAATGGCAAGGACAATCGGAGTGGGACATTTGTGGTAATAATTGTCAACCAACTCAATCAGGAGGTGGACAAGACACACATTGGTGGTATGTGCCCGGCACAACGTTTCAAGTGAAAACAACTGATATTGGAGCTGCAGCTACTCAAACTGGTTGGTATATATATGGCTATGGTTATTTTGACAATACTAATGCTAACGCTCAATTTTGCTGCTTAGATAGCGATTCAGGAGGTGTAACTGGTAGTTTTTCTATGGTTGAATACTCTTCTGGAACTCCTAACACTATTACTATACCTATGAATACACCTATAACACCAGGTAATCATTTAGTACAAAAACAACCAACTGTAGCCGATGGGTTTACCGCTGCTACCGTTAATGAAATAGAAAATGTATGGGGTTTACCACCTAAAATACATGGAAGAATAGCTGTTACTGCTTATAGCGGAGCTCCGGACTATCTTTGGACATATGAAATATTAGAGGGTGATAGTACTACTGATCCCGCTACAACTGGCTCACCAGGAGCTACAGGCACAGCAATAACAAGTTGCATGAAACTTTTTAGAGACGTAAATGGAACTAGAACAACACTAGGTAATGGCTGGAATTGGAATAACGGTGCAATAACTAAAGCCACTATGGAAGACAGAGTGTTACGAGGCGAACCAGGTCAAAGAATACCTAGAATTAAATATACTACACAAAGTATAAATGGTGATTTAAAGTTTTATTACAATCCTTTAGACGGTCAAGGTTTTTTTGCTAGTGGTAAAGGTCTTCAATATGGCGGAATAGCGAGGCTAGATGAAAACTGGGATTTTCAAGGCGGAGCAAATCCTCAAATAATATATACATATTATGGCCCTTTTAATTCATTTGCTAGCCCATGGTATTTTTCTCCTAGCAGCAATGACAATAGTATTGAAGCTCTTAAAAAAGTATGGTCTATGTATCACTACAGTCCTTTTTGTTTTCCAAGCTGGCGAGGTAGGGAAAACAGATGGAGAACATGGGCTCAGTCTTGGGAAGTTAATCCAACTAGTGGTGAACCCACTCCTTTTAATCAAGGCGCAATAAATAATGGTTTAATAGAATTTATGGATCAGACAAATGATGCAAATTGTGATTCTAGAGACGCACAATTAGGTCAAGATTGGAGACCTACTAATGCTGGTAATTTCTCCTACGCTATAATATAGTAATTATAGTTTAAAATAAGTAATAATTAAATATGGCAGGTGCAATAATAGAAGTTAAATATTTTAATACCTTCTTACTAAAGAAAGTAAATAACGCAACATCTAACGCTGTTTGGAATGGATCTTTTGGTATACCCGGCTCTATAGGTGGATATCCTGTACAATCTGGTTTAATAAACGATAATAGTTGGGTTATTGAAGAGTCTAGAATAAGAGGAGGATATAATAATACTTCAGTTGACTTTGGAGCAAAAGCTTATATTGTTGAAGATGAACCTATGGGGACTAGAAGGTTTAATACTTTGATATATTCTGGAATATTTAATTCAAGAACTGGTATAAACAATACAAACGTTTTTTCTGTAGGCGAAGATATAACTAGAAGTTTAGATCCTGCGAATGGAAGTATACAAAAGCTTTATGCCGAAGACACTAATCTTAATATATTTCAAGAACTAAAAGTAAGTAGAGCGTTAATAGACAAGGACGCTATATACTCCGCAGAAGGAGGTGGAACTGTCACAAGTTCTAATCTCGTTATTGGCGCAATACAACCATATTTAGGTAAATACGGTATATCTAGAAATCCAGAAAGCTTTGGCGTGTATGGAAATAGAAAATACTTTACAGACAGAAACAACAATGTAGTTCTTAGATTAGCCGGAGATGGTATTACAGAAATATCTTCTTATGGTATGAAAGACTTTTTTAGAGACAAGTTAGTTTTGTCTCAGACTTCTTCTACAGTTGGTAAAATATTAGGCGCTTATGATATATATGGAAGTGAATATGTAGTTTCAATACAAAACCCCGCGCTAGATCAATCTCCAGAAGAAATAAGTCCATTAACTCTAAACTTTGATGAAAAAGCTCAAGGGTGGGTTAGTTTCTTTAATTATCAGCCAGACGAAATGTTTAGTTTAAGAAACAACTTTTATTCAGTAAAAACAACAACTGATGGAAAAGCTAGACTTTGGAGGCATTATGATTCTAGTGTACCTAGAAGTAGTTTTTATGGAAAAACTGGAGAAGATACAAAAAGCTCTATTACGTTTGTTTTTAATCCAAATCCAACAAATTCAAAATCTTTTAAAACAATAGGATACGAAGGAAGTAGCGGGTGGCAAGTAGATAGTCTTGTTTCAGATGAAACCGGTGCTTTACTTTTTAACTCTTCAGTGTTTAACACTTATGAAGATGAAATAGCTCAAATAGTTAGTTATAATGATGGAGAATATGTTTTAACTCAAGGAAGTGCGTCAGCATTAAACGACGTAACCTCTTCAGCTACAATACAATTAGATCCTGGAACTGTTTTAGGTTATGTATTTGCTGGAGATCAAGTCAACTCAGATTCTATATCAGGTCCTAGATCTGTTGTTTCTTATGATACTTCTACTAATGTTTTAGTTTTATCTAATCCTACAAGTTTAACAGCTGGAGATGTTATTTATTTTTATGGTTATGTTTCTAGTTCTAATTACAGTGTTTTTGGAAATCAAACAGTAAATTTAGATAAGTATTACAGTGGTTTTAATTTAAAAGAAAACAAATATGTTGCTAATTTAATCAACAACAGCGAGCCAAGCCCCGGTGAAGTTAATTTTGGTCAAAACATATCAGGTGTAAAGGGGTTTTATGCTACTGTAAAAATGTCTACTGATCTAACAACAGATCCAGGTGGTGAGAAAACTTTATTTTCTGTCGAAAGTAATTACGACATGAACAACGGATATTAAATTAAATTAAATGAATAAATCCTTAGTAAAACAAGAGTATACATTAGAACAACTAGAGCACATAGAGCGTTTTAGAGAGCTTATAATGGACTTTGAAGACAGGCTTTTAGACTTGCCAGGTTCTTATGGTGATCCTGAAAAACCTGGACAAGACGAAATAGCTAATACAATTAATCCACTTAAGCACACTTTTGCAGATGGATTATATATTAGAGAAATATTTATGCCTAAGGGTCAAATAATCTCTACTGGTATACATAAAAAAGAACACCCTTATTTTGTATTAAAAGGTGATATATCTGTTTTAACAGACAAAGGTATTGAAAGAATAAAAGCACCTTACAACGGAATAACAAAACCAGGAACAAAAAGATTAATATACATGCATGAAGACAGTATTTGGATAACTGTTCACGCGACAGACAAATCTACGGTTGAGGACGTTTTAAACGATGTTGTAGCTAAAGATTTTGATGATCCAGATATTAGTATTGAAAGTATGAGAAAACAATTAAAATTAAAAAGCAAATAATATGAGTGTAGTAGTAGCGGGCGCTGTTGGAGCAGCGGGTTCAATTGCCGGTGGTATTATTGGCGGTGGAGCAGCACGAAGAGCTGCTAAAAGAGCTGAAAGGCAGGCTAATAAATTATCAAAAAAATTAGCGCGTCTAGAAGCCAACCGTCAAGAAATAATAAACCCTTATGAAGGAGTTACTAGCTTAAGTGCTATGCTAAGTAATCCATTTGAAAAACTAACAGTTGCTACTAAGGCAACTGAAATGCAAATGGAGCAAACTGACATTGCATTAGCTAATACTTTAGATACTTTAAGAGCAACAGGAGCTTCAGCTGGTGGAGCAACCGCTTTAGCTCAAGCTGCGCTTCAAAGCAAAAAAGGTATTGCGGCTGATATAGAAAGACAAGAGGCCAATAATAATCAGCAAAGATTAGCTGGAGAGCAAAGGCTTCAAACACAACAAATGCAAGAAGCTCAAAGAATTCAACAAGCGGATGTTGCAGGTAAACAATTTGTTTTTGGAGCTACAGAAAAAAGAGAAATGCAACAGCTAGATAGAGTTTCTAATCAAATAGCAGCATTAAGAGGTCAAGCTGCTCAAGCAAGAAGAGATGAAACAGCAGCAATTACAGGCGCTATAAGCGGTGTTGTAGGTTCTGCTACTAGCGCAATAATCGGTCCTACTGGTCCATAGTTATAAATTAAAACATGGAAAACAAAAATATAACATACAATCTTTCAATACAGCAGGCTAATAAAAGTAATGCTCTTGCTTACAACACTGATTACGTTGCAGCTAATATAGATACAACCTTTGGCATACTAGACAATGCGTATAAAAACACTGGTAAAGAATATGCTAAGCTAAAAATGGCGGTGCAAGCAGGTAAATGTGTAGATGAATACTGTGATTATGAGAATAAACAAATAGCTAGATTAGAAAATGCTCCAACTGTATCTATAAATTTTATACAGCAAGTTGTAGATCAACTGTCTGTTACAGATGATACTTACTATGATGTGAATAATAATTACGCTTTTATGGTGGCTAATTGTATGATGACAAATAAGCCTGGTTTTTCTAAAACAGAAGGCTATAATGTTTATTTAAAACTATTAAGTGATAATTCTCAAGAGATAACCTTTGAAGGACCTTTATTTGAAAAGCCTTTAGTAATAAATAGCAATACTTTAGATGCTTTAGTTAAATCTGGCAATGATTTAGTAACAGAAACACCTGATATTAACAAAGACATGTTAAAGCTTTTAGTGGACAGTGGCGTTTTAGCAGAAGGATCTGCTGATGAAAACGGTCAATTACTACCACAAGCCGCTATAGCAGATGAATTTATACTAAAAAATACTGACGGCTCTTTTGATTATGAAATTATAGATATAGGTATGGGTAAAGGCAGGAATATACTAAAGTTTGATATAGATAAAATTGTTAGAAAAACAAAGCCTTTTATAAATGCAGAAGTTGCTGGACTAATGCAGCAAGAGCAAGGCGTTGTAGCTGCGTGGAACGTTTTTATAGCAAAAGGATCTAGTGAAGAAGAAGATGATCAAATGATGCAAAACGCTAACGCGGGGAGCCTAGCCTGGGATTATAAAAAAGCACTACCTTTATCACAAAAAAACAAAGAATTATTTGAAGAAAATTATACATTATATTTTTCTAAAAATTACTTAAAACAATTTATAACGCAAAAGCTGCCTACTGTAGAGGCTGATGCAGCTGTGTTTGATTTAGAAGAAGCTAAACAAGCTAAAGCAGATAAATTTTTACAAGACAATAACTTAAGTTAACTTAAATGACAGTACGTGAATATGCTAGATCTTTAGCAGATCAAAACTTATCTCAAACAGAGATGTATGACAAAATTCGTGCATACTCTGACTCTTTAACGTCTAAGCAAGAAGTAGAAGTAAAGAAGAAAGACTCCAAGACGGCGGACCCGAGCTCGGAGTCAAGCGACAATACAGGGTCCGAATCGGCAGATGGATCTTCAGCGCAGTACGAAATACCTGAAAAATATACTAAAGTAGCTCAACCAGGATCTACTTACAAGCCAGGTGATGGTTACGAATATAAGTATGAAATTGGAAAAGAAGGTAAAGGAGAATATTATACTAAAAAAGAAGGCGCTAACGACTGGACAAAAGCGTCAGGTGTCTCTGAAATAGCAGTAGCCGGTGAATTTGGTCATGCTGATTTTGATAAAGAAAAATACTTTGCTCAACAAAACAAGAATAAAAAGCAAATTAAAGAAGCTCAAGAGCTAGATAAGAAAATAGCTGAACAACCAGATTTAACTACTGTAAAAGAAACAGAAGTTGCTTATACTAACGTAGCAGACAATTGGAGAACTAGAGAAGGTAAAAAAGCAAGTGATGCATCAGGTAGGGTATACGATGAAGAAAAAGGTGAAACTGTAAAAGTAAAAAATAAAGCTGAAAGAGCTGCTTTAACTTTAGAAGATTTTGATGGTGATCAAAAACAATTTGATCAGTATTCTGCGTGGAAAAAACTAGACGATGCCACAAAGAAAAATAGATCGCAAAAAGGAGATTATTATACGCCTGAAAGAGAAAAAATAACAAAAGACTGGTCCTATGGAGAGGAAGCTTATAATGATTATTTGAAATCATATAAAGCTAAAAAGCCGGACGGAATGAGTTGGGACGAATGGAGAGGTATGTCTTCTGGTAAGCGAATGGGTCAAACAAAAGACTCCAAAGGAAATTGGGTTCCAGCTGCTAGAACAAAACTTAAAGAAGCTTTTTTAAAAAAATATCCAGATCTTCAAATGATTTGGACTCAAAGCGGTGGAAGAAAAGTTGTTCCAAAAGGCACACCTTCTAAAGAAGAGTGGACTAAGTTAGAAGAGCAAAGAAAAAAATACGAAACTTCTTTAGACGAAGGACAATTTGTTATAGGCGAAGAAAGTGATTTTAGTAAATTTTTTACTGGAGAAGACAGAGTTCAATTAGTAAAAGCAACAGAACTAGTTCCAACTGCAGAAGCTGTCAATGATTTTAATACAAAATATATACTTCCAGATGAAAACGGAAACAGCTCTGATGGTATAAATTTTTCTGAATTAACCTCAACAGCTCAGTCTGAGTGGATACAAGAAAATGGAGAAAAAGCTTGGGATAATTTAGGTGATTTAGAAAAAGAAAAAATAAGAAGCGCTCCATTAGAGGCAAAACTAGATGCGGCTATACAACAAGCTGTTTCTGCTGATCCTCAAATACAAAAAATAGAGCTTCAAACTAGAGACAAGCTAGCGCCGTTAGTTGCTGAAAAACAACAAGAGCTTCTTAAAAAACACGATGTAAATACACCAGAAGGTAATGATGCTTTTAATAAAGAGTTAGAAGATTATTACAAAAAAATATATATAAAAGAAATAAAGTCTAATGAAGCTTACGGTAATAGAGTAAAAGAAATCGGCGCTGTAGGTAATAAAGCTTTTCAAGTAGCTGATAATTCTTTTGATAGATCAAATAGTTGGTTAGCTAATTTAGATTATATTTCTAGTTTTGCTGATGGCATACCTGTGTTAGATTTGTATTCTGAAACCGTTGCAGATTTAGCAGAAGGTATTGCTAAAGGATCTAAAGGCATAGGCAGTGGTTTTGATAAAGCTATGGTTAGCTATGATACTCAGCAAGCCAAGGTAGCTAGAGACAATATAAAAGCTTTGCAAAAAGCTAAAGCAGAAGGTAAAATTAAAGATGGCCAGTTATTTTCTCATTACGGTAAAAAAGTAACTTATGATGAAAAAATTAAAAAGCTAGAGCAACTAGAAGAAAGCTGGACAGAGGCTTTAGAACAAAACCTTGATGAAATAAAAGTAAGTGACCTTGAAACGTTAAAATATAAAACCGCTAACTTTGATGACGGTTTTGATTGGTCAGATGTTGTACTTACAACTGCTGAAGCTTTACCTCAAATAGGTTTAGCAGTAGTAGGAACTGCCGCAGCTACTGTTGTACCTCCTTTAGCTCCAGTGCTAGGAGCGCTAGGAACTATTACCATGGGTGTTACTATGTATGGAGACGCATATATGGATGCAGCTGAAACAGGTGCTCAAGTAGATTATGATGCTGAAAATGGATCAGGCGCTTGGGACGATTTAACCGAAGAAGATCAAAGAGATTATTTAGTTGATGGTTTAAAAGATGGTAGATACCATGAGCCCGGTAAAGCTGCTTTAATTTCAGCCGTTCAAACCGGAATGGAAAAAATTGGTGCTGGTAAAATATTAGCCAAAACACAAAAAGCATTAGGCGTAGGTAAAAATGGTCTAGCTTCTATAATAGCTGGAGATTTTAAACAAGCAGCTAAAAGTATTACGGCCGGAGCTTTAGCTAAAGGTGAATCAGCGCTTACGGAATTTGTTACTGAATGGGGACAAGAAATAGTAAGTGGAATTGGTAAAGGCATGATGGTAGACGGCGGTGGGGGTCCTTATAGATACGTAGACGGCAAAGCTGCGCTTGAGTCTGGTAGAGCTGGAGGTATTGTAGGTTTTATGTTGCCATTTGCGGGTAGCGTAAAAAGTCAATCAGCTATAGAAATAAGAGCATTGTCTAGAAAAGTAGCTATTAACTTTGCTCCTAGCAGTGAGTTTGGAACAGCCGCGCAAATAAATGCTGACTTCTTTAAAAACGCTCAAAAAGAACTAGACAAAAGACTTACCACTGGTAAAAACCCAGATGGCACAGAATACACTAAAGAGCAACATCAAGAAGACTCTATAAATATAGCTAATATTAAAAACGCTAGTGATAAAATACCTAAAGGTATGGATCAACAGACAAGAGAGAAAATGCTTGATCTGATGATTAAAAGAGATAATCTTAATAGAAAAATAGCTGATATTGGCGACAAAGATTTATCTGTAGAAGAAGAGTCAGAGCTTAATGAAACAAAAGAACAGTTGCAGGATATAATGAAGCAAGAGGCTTTATTTAAAACATCTGGTAATGTTAGAACAGCTATAAGAAAATCTGGTAAAGGTAATGTAGATTTTCAAGATTTCAGCAATGCTGAAGATATGAATAAGTATGCTAAAGAGCAAAAGTTAAAAGGTTGGCAAGAGAAAAACTCAGCTAATCACGGTGTTGTTCTTTATGATAAGAAAACAGGTAAAGAAAGAATACTTATTAATAATGAGCTTTCGTTAGAAGATGGTAACGTAAACGTTGGTGCTCACGAGTTCTTACACACTGTACTTAGAAACACTGTTCAAAATAGTAAAGGAACAGCAGTTGCTTTAGGTAAAAGCTTACAGTCGTACTTAGAAGGCATTGATTCTTCACAGGTAGACGCTAACTCTGCCTATGGAAAAAGACTAGCCGCGTATAAAGACGATGCTGCAAATATAAAAGGTGAAGAGGCTATAACACTTTTTAGTGATGCTATAGCAAACGGAGACATAAAGTTTAACGAAAACGTATTTACTAAAATAGGTGATGCGTTTAGAAGAACACTTCAAGCTGCCGGTATAAAAAACGTTAGATTTGACACGGGTAGAGATGTTTACAATTTTGTAAAAGACTACAACAAAAGCATCGAAAAAGGTAAAGGTTTAAGTAAGGCTCAACAAGCTTTACTAGATGGCAGAGCAGAAGGTGATCTTGTTAAAAGAGAATATAGAACAAAAGATTCTAGCGCCGATGCTAAAGTGTCTAGAAAACTTACACCTGAGCAAGATCAACAAGCGCAAACCAAAGTAAAAGAAATACAAGAGTTACAAAAAGAAAGTGAAGCTTTAGCTAAAAAATATAAAAAATATAAAAAAGACTCTGAAGGAAACGTTTTAAAAGACAAACAAGGTAACCCTGTATTAGACGTTATCAAAGGCGCTAAGCAACAAAGATTAGAGACTGAGCTAGCTGCTGACATAAAACCTACAGTTGATAGTTTTGTAGAAAGTAGAACTAAAGCTCTATATGATCCTATAGCGGCAGACGCTAAAAAAGGAGTTACAAGACAAGAGTTTGTTCAGTCTATGAAGTCTGATATAGCTACAATGATTAATAATGAATTTAAAGCTAAACAACCTTTAGAAAAGTTTATTACAAGTAGAGGTTTTGTAAGAGCTAACAGCCTAGCACAGAGATTAGGAATTAAATCTGTAGAGCAGGGTATTGATCAAAGCATAGACACAGCTTCAAATATCACAACTAAAACAGATGGTGATGTAAAAACAGAGACTGAAACTAGAACAGCTCAATCACCAAGAGCTACTACTCAGTTTACGCCTGATTTTGTTGCAAACCTTGATGTTAATGCAGAAAGTAAAACAGAATCAGAAGTAAATGAAGAAATTCAAAAACAATTTGACGAAGCTATAGCTAAAGATTTAGAAGCTATGGGACCAGTTACAACATTTGGTCAAACTAAAGACATAGGACCTGCATTAGCTGCTTTAATGGAAAAAGCAACTCAAGGTAGAACTGAAAAAGTAGTCAACGGTGAGAAAAAAATAGTAAAAACACCTGGTATACCTGCTAAGGTTTTTATGGAAAAAAGTAAAAACATAGCAAAAAAATATGCTACTTCTGGCGCGTTGACCGCTGTTAAACAATATCTAGATGCTAATGCTCAAAGAGATTTTAATAATCTTCCAGATGCATTTGCTCCAAATAGTGGAAAAGCCACGTTTATACCTGACAACGTAAAGAAAGCTTTATATAAGAAAAACGATAAAGATCAGTTTGTTTTAGATAAAAGCAAAACTATTAAAGACTACAAAGCTTTATTAGGTGACATGGTAAAACCCGTCTATAGAGCTAGTGAAGCTACGACAATAAAAGGTTTAATAGCGTTATCACTTAGAAATAGAATATTTGAACAAGCTGTGCCTGATGCTGTGGCTAGAAAAACTACCGGTGTTAAATTTGCTAAGTCTGAAATA
>Ga0181387_1000128_pt1 | contig 16803 bp, 22 predicted proteins | sample 10SPOviralmetaG_FD_130119 | JGI IMG/M metagenome (GOLD analysis project Ga0181387, IMG submission 130119) | Marine viral communities from the oligotrophic San Pedro Time Series (SPOT) site, San Pedro Channel, CA, USA - 10 SPOT_SRF_2010-04-27 | ecosystem: Environmental > Aquatic > Marine > Strait...
AACATATATACTATGATTTAAAAAATATAAAAAAATATGAATAATATATAATAATAGTTACAGACAAAACGCCAAGATTCTGGTGAAATCCCATATAAAAAATCAATGTAAAATAAAAATCAATATTTTTTTTTATACTTAAAGAAATAGTCGGAAACAAGCCACAGATCTGTAGTCAGATTTTTACTCAAACACCAATCGTATCCATACTTAAAATAAACTCTATAAGTTGGGGTGGGACTTGATAAGCGGTTTCTTTACTAACTCTTTGTATTCCACTTCTTACACGATTAGTATGACTACCTTTTATTGTTTGATGATGACAATTATTAACAACATTTTTTCTTTTATAAAAACATTTTTCTAAATTTAATTGTTTATTACTAAATATATCTGTATTTTTCATATATGGAAATCCATATTTACAATAAGAACATTCATTTATAATAGGATTAAAATTTATCATATATTCACTATATCTCATCAATGCTCTTGGATTTTCTATTAAATATAACGAAGGTTTAAAATACTCTATAATCTCTAAAACTTTTTTTAAATATAAATCACCATTTTTTGCTATATCTGTTTTTGGTTTCATATCTACTTTTAATCTATGTTTTCCACCACCCATAGTAGAAAATGACTGACAAGGTGGACTTGCCCATATTATTTTAAAATATCCAACAGGGAATTGTTTATAATCCCATTGCATTAAATCACAACAATAAGTTGGTTCAAACTTTTCTAATATATCTAGTGTATAAGTTTTATATCCATGTTTATCTGCTATTTTACTAAAACTTTTAGTCCCACAACATAAGTCTAAAGTATTCATTTATATTATAATAGAAAATAAAAAATAAATTTAATTTTGTTTTTTATTTTATTTTATGTGAATTACCCCAATCACTAACATATTCAGTTAATTCTATGGATAATCTTGGCTCTTTAGTTAATTTATCATGTTTTATTCCATAATCTCTTATCATTCTGTCTATTCTACCAAAATTTTTATTTGCTGGAAAGTTTAATATCATATGTTTTACTATATTATATGGAACATAAATAAATTTAGCCCCAACAATATAATCACCGTGCATTCTTAAATATCCTAACCAATTTATTTTTAATTCATTAAAATTAATGTTTAATGGATTACTACTAAATATACATCCATCTTGTATGTAAATACAATCTTCGTTTTCTTTATAACAATATGGTAGTATTTCATTATAAAAAAATTTACTTACTAATAAATGTGGTCTTTTCATTAATGGATGATCTAATCTATCATCTCCAAACATTATTTTTATTTTACTCTCTTCTACTCCATTATCCATTAGAGATTTTTTTGTTAATTCTGCTAAATGTTTTCTTCTTAATATTGAATGGATTATAATCATTATATTAACTAATATATTTTAAAAATAATAAATAAACTTGTAAATATATATATACTACTATTTATAGTATTGATGCTTTATTATATTGGTGTTAATAAATAATTATCGCCACTAATATATTCATAGTCATAATCAAAGCCTTCGGCAAATTCATTTAATAATTTTAAATTTCTTTTTGTTTTAAATGTTTCTAATATAATTATAGGTTTATATTCTTCTATTATACCAATTGCACCAGACAATACCTCCCATTCTGATCCTTCAACATCTATTTTAATTAATTTTATTGGTTCATTAATAATATCATCTAATTTAACTATTTCACATGCAAACTTTTGATTAAACAAATGATCTCGTATCCCACCCAAACTACTATTCCCATTATAATTAGTATGAATAAAATCACTCCCATTATCTGCTCCACAGCCCACATTTTTATGTATAACATTAGTAATATTCATTGCTTTAATTGTTTTTTCTACACATGCACTAATTAAAGGAACTGGCTCAAATGAATATACCTTATTAGCCAATTTACTTAACTCTATTGTATGAGTCCCAATATAACTGCCAACATCCAAAACTGTATCTTCCTTAGTAATATTTTCATTAAATATTTGTAAAATCTTTTTCTCCCATTTTCTTCCACTTAACATGGATTTTATAACTGCACTATTATTATTAACTGGGTAAAAAATCAATCCGTAATTATTAATTTCCATTTTATAAGTTATACTATATTTTTTTTTTTATATTTAAACTATAATGGACTTAATTAAAATTAATGTTGAAAATGAATCTAAAAAAGTTATAGAATATCTTTTAAACAAACAAGCCCATAACCTTGGTTTTATAAGATATAGTCAATTTAAAAAAATGATAGTGTATATTACAAAAATTAAATCACTCTATCAAATAAGAAAAATATTTTTACATTTAGTAGAAACTAAAATTTTTATTAAAAAAAAAACTGATAAAAAATCATATATGTATAAATTTTATAACCCACACGAAGCCAAAGTAGAACAAAGAACAATTACTATTACTTTTGATTAACTTTAACTGCTTTTACAACTTCTAGAAACACACTGTTTAATGGACCTAATTCTTCATTAGATGGTGCTGAAAAGTCTGGGTGTAATATTCTTACATTAAGATCATTTAACATTTGTGGTTCACCAACATGCTGATATACTATCTCACCTTGACCTTGCGATTGTAAGAAATTACCAGCAGTGTAGAACTTCCCTATAACTGCTTGTATTTTATTACTTGTTGTTTGCTCTCCACCTTCAAATCCACCAATCATTTTTTGAGGCAATTTCATACCAATATCTAACAAATAATAGCCTTCGTCATTATCCGAAGTATCAAATGTCCTAGTTGAAAGTAATGGAGTTGTTAAACTTGTTTCAGTATCTTCTGTTACTGGTTTTGTAAAACCTGGAGCGCCACCACCAACAAATGCAGTTTTAGGCACTACAACATCGATGCTCGGCAATGCACCAGTAATATTTTTACCTAATTCGTCTGTAATAATTAATGGATAAACTGTTGTTGCATTATCATTTAGCAATATTGTGTTTGTATCATGTCCTACATCTATAGTCATTCCAGTTAATCCTAACTGTGTAAATAAATCAGTTAGTTTTCCAGTAACTTCTGGTAAATTTGGAGTAACACTCGTATCAGCACTTTTAATTATTTCAAAAGCCGTCAAACTTGTAAAGCCAATACCTCCATAACTTACAATAGGTTCTTTTGGTATCGCACCACCTGCTGGACTTAAATTACCAGATGGATATGTTATACTAGGAACTGCTACACTACCGCCAGAAGGAAGAGTATAAATTGGAAAATGAATACTATCAAAATTTAATTTTTTAAGATTTGTATCGTAATTCATGCTAACTTGGTTTGCTCCAATAAATCTATCGTCTGCTGCTGTTTGAGGCACAACTGGCTTTAATAAATTAGTTGCTGTTACTATTCCAGCACTAATATTAACATTAGGATTTAAATATAATGGAGTCGCAGTGCCACTAAATTCATCAGTTATCTTTTTTTGTGCTTGTCCAAATGTAGTTAAAAACGGATTGTTAACTGGAAATCCAAATTTAGTAGCAGAAGCGTCATAATCATTACCTATAGTCCCTAAACTATTTATTTTAGTCATATTATCATTAAATATTTGTGCGATCTCAGCTGGTTCATACGATCCTCTAGGCAATATAAAAGTGCATTCTTCCTCATATATATTCATAATAGAACTAGCATCTGATATTGGTGTTCCGCCATTACCATAACAAATTGCACTAAAATCTATATCTTGTTTTTTTGGTTCTATTTGTTCTCCTGCTGGCACATTAAATATAAATCCGTCCCAAGGTTGTGTTCTATTTGGTAAATCACCACGATGATCTTTAGTAGGGTGAATACATCTAAAATATTTACCTTTAACCTCACCACTAATAATTATACCTTTATTATCTGGTCCAAATGGAACGACTACAGCATATTCTAGATGAGAAATAATTGCTACTGAAGGTATAGTAATATTTATAGTTTTATATTTATTTGTCCCAGCCTCGTAATACTCCCACACTGATTCAAACCCTCCAAATGATCTTAATATATCTGTTGAGTTAGAGAAAATAGTTAAACCTTGAACATGATAATTAGTAGAACCAGCTAAATCATGTAAAGTAGAAGCATAATAGTTTTTTAAATCTGGCATAGGTATTTGATCTGCTGCCACAGCAACATAATTTTCTACAGCATATGGAACTGGAGCATCTGAGAATTGTTGATAATTTGTTATATATTTAGCAACACCCATTTTAACACGAGTATCTACATCAATAGATATAACCGATTCTGTAGCCGTATCTAGTATAACACTATGCACTTTAACGATATCGCCTTCTTCAATTGTTACTCCTTCTTTTAAATTAACACTATAATCCCCATTAGAAGATATAGTAGAACTTTCTGCTTGTCTTAGTCTGATAATAGTTGACTTTTCCATTATATAATATAATGATATAAAATAAAAATTAACAATAAACTCTATAATAAAATTTACATATAACGAATAACATAGCCCTGACCAGGTCCTCCAACAATTAACGATTTGCGAACCTCACCATATACATGAGCATTAAGGGTTTGAGTAGTTGGACGTTTCAGTGTAGTATCTTCTAATCCAGTTCGGCTGTAGTTAATCTGAAGGTTTGAAATATCCTCACCAATATACATACCCATATAATCTAATTGTCCCATAAGATCTCTACCATCTGCTAATTCTAATGAAGCATTCATACCATATTGGTTAGATGAAATATATGCACTACATTCACCAAAAGCATCAACAATATGTGCTAATCTTTCGTTGTTGCCTACAATCCCATTTCTTGGTAATACATTACGACCATTAACTCTAAACTGAAGTTTCTGTTTGTAGCAACATTGTGAAGAGAATTTACCGAAACCATTAGTGCTTCCTCCACTCTGTTCTAATGCTGGATCACCAATTTCTTTAACAATTAAAATTCGTTCAAGGTGTTTGTTGTTAAATCCATTAATCTGGACATTAGTAGTTTGTTCTAATAGTTGATCAGCACCCCCTCCATTCGCTGTTGTTTGAGGGATGATAAAGAAATCATGTTCCACTTCCAACCAAGTAGCATTCTTTAAACCTTTATTAAGGTTGGCAACTACAACCGGATTATTAATAACATCACATGCGAGCACTGGTCTTAATGTAGATAAAGTATTTGCGTCACCATTAAGCACTTGGTTACCAGTAACAGCGTCAAACTCTATTTGAATGTTAAGATTCTGGAAAACAGCAGTTGGTAAGTGGGATACACTATTTAACATAGGGAGAAGGTGTCTTAAGTCAAGTGTGGCGCTATCAGTTGTTCCAGTTGCGGTGTTTGCTTTGAATTGTGAAGCCATACGCTCAATAGCATTTGTAGAACCATTAACAGTAAAGCCAAGCCCACTGCAATCTTGGTAACTCGCAGAACTTTGATTAACTTCATTAGGTTTGTTTACATTTTTAAAGCCAGTATAGAATTGAGCTTCGTTCATTGAGCATAACACTGTTTTACCATCCATTAATCTAATGTTTTTAATAAGTGCTAAAGCACCAACAAGATCATTGTAAGCAACATTAGCGTCAGAAACAGCCCCAATAAATGTAAGCCTTAAATTAGGAAGGTAGGCAGCCTCAGACTGGTCTAATTCAAAAGTAGTCCTAGCATTAGGAGTAAATATTTTTGGGTCGAGATATTTAGTCGAAACATTGGAATCTGAATAGAAGGTCATCTTTATATAATTATAATATAAAATAAAAATAAAAATTAAACAAAATAAAATTAAATTAAGCAACAACAATAGAGTGGAAATAACTATATAAATTCATTGGTTTCTGATTAGTAATATCACTTGTTAATTGTATTCCGAATCTTTGGCTAGATAAATCAACAAATCCAGAAAATTTTTGACCTACACCAAAACCGTTGTTGGTTCTAAAGGTATCTAATTTCATCTGTTGATGTCCAGTATTATCAAAAGAATCAATGTATCGTTCTATCATAGATCCTAAGTCATTCTCATTATAGGAAACATATTTATTGGTTGAGTCATTAAATTCAAACTGAAGCCGACGAATGCCTTGAACCATATCACAACTGTAGTTATTAAATACATTAACATTTTCTTCATTCTGTCGCTGAAAGGAGCATGATACTGCATCCACTGTGGCCGGCACTTGTTGTGAAATGTTTGCTGTTCCAGACTGGATTGTGGATTTAACATTATAAACAGATCTCATAGAAGTTTGTTTGCTCATTGGATCGCCCATTGTTGGAACAGACTGGAATGTTACATGAAGATTTTTTAAATAATATTTTGCACCACTGCCTTGGTTTGCTCCCATAAGTGCCGACATATCACGAGCGAGGTTAAAAGTTAATCTAATTTCACCAGATTTTTCAAATGGAAGATGATCGCCACTCATAGAGTTTAAGATACAAACTGGTTTCATAGCAAAATCTAAATCTCCTTGTGGTGATGTTCCAGTATTAACTGGCTGTTCTCCTTTAGATAATTTACCGGCTGATATACCATTAACAGCGCGAAGTTCTACTTGATTTGAGGCATTGTTGTAGTCATCTTCATAAATAGTTCCAATTGCTAACATTTTAACCCATCGTGCATAATTCTGAATATTTTGTTTTATTCCAGAAGAGCCAAAACTAACTTGTAATGACGCAACAGTAGCATGAATACCAATTGCGTGATCCATATATACCTTACTAGCAGATCGTGTTGTTCCATCAGTAGTTATTTCTACTTCACCACAAAGTCTAATTGAGTTTCTTAAAAGAGATCGTCCAGGTCCAACATTGAGGACAAAATCTACATTGTTAAATTCTACATAGGTATCTTGGGTTGCTTCTGGCACGGCTGAGTGATATAACATATTATCCATCTTTATATATTATATATATAAAATAAAAATGAAAATTAAACAAAAATACTTTTAAAAATATATACTACTAATTAAATAGTTTTCTGTAATTCTTTAAAAAAGACTACATCTTGTATGGCTGGAGCATTTAATTTAAAGTTTATTATTTTCTGTGCTTGGGTCAAAGGTAAGGTTTCATAAATAGGATACAATGCTAATTGGTTGGCATCTCCAGCCTGTTGCGCACCAATCTTTACTGCATTAAGTGAAAAATTACTAATGTTCTGACCACGATTGTTAAAGGTTCGTGCAATACGATCTCGGTGTAAAGGTTTATTGTAAACAATATCACGATTGCCAGAAACATCAACATTATCTATAGACATGCGATATGAAGTCCATTCTCTAGAAGGTAATGTTTCATTAGAATTACAATGGGCTACTAAAAGATTTTGTGCGTTTGGCTCTACCATAATTTGTTTGTTAAAAGAAGTTAAACCAGCAATACCTTGAGTTTCTTCAGTAGAATAAGTTCTGTAATCAATGCTATCTGGTCCATTAACAGAAGGTAATTGAGTTAAAACAATTTCAGCATTATTAATTCTAATTTGATCTGTGGCTGCGGTTGATCTTAAAGCCTTAACAGTTATGCCAGTAATATTCTCAGCAGCACCAGTATTATTTTTGTAAAGACTTCCAGCAGTATATATTCTAACTTTTCGTGTTCCATTTGGGGGGTTTGTTAAATTAGTTCCTTGATTGTATTCAATACCACTAATTTGGGCGTATACGGTTGTTGCTCCAGCAGTTCTTGTAAGTGCCACCTCAACAGCCTGACCCACATAGAATGGCATTTGTAATTCAAAATCATCATAAGATATTGCTGTAACAAGTGGGGCATCAACGCCGAGATCATTACCATTAGGGAGTTGTGGTGGTCCGCCGAGAGCAGCACTAGCAGCCGTATTATCAAGCATTGCTCCATAAGTCCGATTTTGTCCTGCTGGTTGAAAAGTAGTAGTATCTTCACTGCCACCAAGTTGTTCAATTCTTAATCTAGAAGTATCTAATTCTAAGTGGATTCGTGTTGAACCATAAACATCTGAATTCCAAAGTGCTGAACCAACACCAAACAAATCGCTTAAAGGTATTCTTAAATCTCTTCGTGTATTAGAGGCTGTAATGGAAGTATCAACAGTGCCACCAACGCTAGTATTACTACCCATAATCTGAAGTAAGTGTGAAGTTCCATTGCTAGGTCCTCTTCGTCCAAAGAAAGTTCCTAAGTTTAAGTTGCCGTCGTGTTGTTCTGCTTTATCATTTTCAATATTAAATAAAAGTTGTCTAAGAGTATTTACTCGTGAAATAGATTCAACCATACCACGATTTGCTGAAAACATGTCGGCATTACGAACAATTGAGGCAAAGTCACCGCAAACTCTATTAGAACCAGAAACATCAGTTTCAGCAACAATATCGTTATTGTATAATGCAGTAGAGTTTGGCTGTAAACCAGTAATAGCTGATTCATTAGTATTTGCACTAGGGACTACCTCAGCATTTACATTGATCCAACATTTTCCAAGATCATAAGTCCCAGTATTTGCTGGGATAATAAAATCTAATAGTTTCTGAGTTGGAGGGGCGGTGGCTACATCCGCTGGAGTCCATGTTTCAGCAAAACCTTGCTCACTAGAAATCTTAATAATACTTTCCATTTTTATATATTATAAATATAAAATAAAATTGAAAATTAAATTTAAATAAAACTATGATTTACGATAATGCCTCTGAACCACTTAAACCGATTTGTGTATCCACATTAGAAGTTAATGGCGCGACGGCTTGTTCGGCTTTCTCTTGCATTTTTTCTCTATGACTCATGATACCAGCAAGAACAGCACCGCCAATCGCCCCTAATATGTCCAAGCCTGGAATTGCATCCAATATACCAGTTCCAGCTTCACCCCCAGCTATAGCAGCATCATCACCTGCCGCAATCTCCTCGTCGCCATCAGCAAGGTCTTTTTCATCTTTTTCATCTTCTTTAGGTGGAGTTTGTGCATCCTCTTTAACATTTGGTTGGACTGATGCTCTCTGTTGAGCCATACTATTTTGAAATGTGCCAGAAGTTTTAGTTAAAGCCTCTGTGCTACTAGAACTTAACTCATTAGGATTTAAGCCCACATTAGAATAATCTCGTAATGTTTGCGTTTCAGCGTCAGTTAATCCAGTAGTTCTATCATAAGTTTGGTCTACACCTTTAGCACCAAGATCTTCTGCTGTAAAACTACTTTTTGGTTGGGAAAAATCAGTTAAATTACTATTTCTGTAATCATCTAAATTATCGGCAAATGGATTTTTCATTTGTTTAATTGGGTCAATCAATTCTTCACCTTCAGCATCACCACTTCCTACTCGTTTCTCAAATAGTCTGGATCTCTGGGCTCCTTTTTCTACTAAATCATTAACTTCACCACTTCTCGCAGTATCTTCCTGGTATATGTTTTCTTCTCTAGCCAGTCGTGTTTCTCTAAGCCCTTGTTCTCCTAAAAGCCTATCATTTGTTTCTTCTGGTGTTTCTTCAAAATCATTTACTTCTGGTTTGTTAGATGTTCCAGTAACATTATCGTTTAATCCTTCTGGAGAGCCACTCGGTTTAGGTGTTTCTTTGCTTTGATAGCCCAATTTATTTTTTAAAGATTGGATTTTATTATCAACAAATTCTTTGCCATATTTTTCATAAAGGGGTTTAGCAATATTCTTAGATATTTTTTGTAATGCTGGTTTGCCACTTAGAAACATTTTTGTTTCGCCTAAGATTTTTGCTGTGCTATCAATACCAGCCTTTGTTTGGTGTAAAGTAGTGTTAACATTCCGTTGTTCCATGTTGGCAGCATTTAAACTACTTAGCAAACTATCATAATTTTTAAAAGCGTCCGACATTGTGTATATAATATTAAATTATATTATTTTATTATTATAAATGAGTAAAAATAAATCCTACAAGATTCTAAAGGTCAGAGATAAAAATGATAGTTATTATACTCCAGTAGATAGATTGTTTGATTTACCATTTAGACTACTAATTAATGGTAAAAGTCAACTTAGTGGGAAAACTACTATTATACTTAATTTACTATTAAATCCTACTTTTGGTTATGATAAAATGTTTGACGGTGACGACATCCATATTATTAGTAATAATAAATTGGATAATAAATTGGCTATGATGGCGGATAAATTGGATATACCAGAAGAAAATAGACAAGAGTTTGACGAAGATTATTTAGAAATATTATATGAAGATATTGAAGAAGAATTTATGGAGGATACGAGTGAAGGAAGAAAACCTAAAAATAAATTGATTATATTTGACGATTGTGGATACAGTGGTAGTTTAAAAAGTTATTCTAAAGGAAATATAGTTGATAAGATGATATGCAATGGGCGTCATCTGAACCTTTCACAAATATATACTAGTCAAAGGTTTAGTCAGTGTAGCACATGTTTGAGGACGAATTTAACTGGTGCAATTATGTTTTCTACATCAATGAAAGAATTGGAATTAATATCAGAAGATTTTAATTACATGACTACTAAAAAAGAGTTTATTAAGATTTTTCGTGAAACAACAGCAAAGCCTAGGGAATTTATGGTGATTAACTTCAGTAATCCACCAGCCGAAATGTATCTTAATACAATGTTTGAGCCTATTCAGTGGAAATGAGTTTTATATTTAAAATTATTTTCTATTGATTATATATAAATGGCTGACGAAGAAGTATTTGATACTGGTGAACCTATTAAAGAAAGAAAGAAAAGAAAACCTATGAGTGATAGTAAAAAATTAGCATTCAAAGAAAGAATGCGATTGGCTCGTGAGGCTAAAAGAGCAAAAGCAGATGGTAAAGAAAAACCAGTTAAAAAAGTTAAAAAAGAAAAAGTTATTGATATACCATTAGATCAACAAATACCAGTTCCAGCACCAGTAGAAGAACCAGTAAAACCAGTAAAACCTAAAAGAAAAGTTAGGCATGTTCCAAATCAATTGGATGATCATGAGGCACAATTGAATAGTCTTAAAGAAGAAATAGCAAATTTAAAAAAAGGCAATACTTCTAAAGAAGATATGAATGAAATTAAATCGTTAAAAGCCGAGTTAAAAGAAATAAGAGATATTGCTAAAGCCTATAAAAAACAACAAAAAGAATTAAAAGTAAAAGAACCAGCACCAGTTAAAAAAGAAGAAGTTAAAGAAGAAGTTGCACCAGTAGTAACACAACCTATAGATATACCAGCACCAGCAGCAGCACCAAGATACTCAACATATAAAAAATCTATATGGACTCAATTTACTTAGACTTTGATTTACGAGTTGTTGGTTTTTCATAAGTTTCATCTGTTTGTTCTAATTCTTCTGGAATAGAAGGTAGTCTAACTTTTTTCTCTTTATGAGCTGATATTTTTTTTTCTAATTGGTTTTCATCTCTAATACAACATTTTTTTAATATTTCTAAAGTCCTTGGAAATCCATAGACATTACCTAAATTCTTAATTTGACGACAATCTTTACAGAAAGATCCGAACCAATTTTCAACTGGTTTAGTTTCGCAAAATTTACAATATCCCATACTATAACTATAATATAGATTAAAAAAATTATATATTTAACTTATATATAATGACTTATAAAAATTTGAGTCTAGCAGAGCATACAGCCCTATTAAATAAAATGCATAAAGCATACATGCCACCAGAAGAAAAGAAAAAACCAAAACTCACACTCAAACAAATATTCTTTTTAAAGAAAAAGGCTATGAAACGCTAAAGGAAATCGTTAATTAATTATTGAGTTCAAGGCTTTGAGTTGATCTTTTAATTTACAATTTTCCATAATCAATTTATTACTATATTGAATTGATATTTTTATTTGTTCTAGTAATTGATCGTTCTTTTCCCAATGCTTTATAATTAATTTATCTTTTTTAACACATGATTTACATTCTAATGGTTCAGCCATATAGTTTTCAAATGCTTCATCTTCACAATACTTTGACATCTATATATATACTACAATATTTTAATCTTCGTCGCTTTCACAAGCACAAGTTTCTATTTCCCACTTTTCTATCATATTATTGGATATATCATAGTTAATAGGATTACCACAAGTAGTGCAATATTCTTCAAATGTAGGTTTTTCAGTCATATCTAATTCTTCTATAGTTAATTCAATGCCTTTTTTTATTTCCACTTTTAATTCTATTACTTTATTATCTATGGGTGGCGGTGTATCTGGACAATCACATAAAAATGTATTAAATTTTTTAATAAATTCTGGATCTATATAGTTTGTATCATTAAAAGCACCATTACATTTATTACATGTTTCATATTTTTCTTCTTCATTTATAATATTATTTTTATTATTTTTATTTGGTGGTCTTATAGAATTAGTAATAGGACTAAATTTACCTACTGGTGTTCTTTTTTGTTTTGGTCTTAATTGATAATTTTTCAATGCATCAAATGATTTAAATCTATGTTTACCAGTAGTAAAATTATTACATTTCATTTCTGGTTTCATTTCCCACATTTTTTTATTTCTTTTTTCATGCTCTTCATAGCCTCTCTCTGTAAATGACTTCGTGCATTTTTTACACTTCACCACCTCTTCACTCGCCTCCACCTTCGCCTTCAACTTAATATGTTTCTTTGATTTTATATGATTAGCATATTGTTGGTTTGTATAACAAGTAAAATAGTTTCTTATTGTATTATCGTCTTCATCAATCTTATCTATATAGCATAAATCACAAAAATATAAAGGATCATTTAACATATATATATAGCATATATTTTATTCTTTAAATAAAAACATAAACTCTTAAACAAATATTATTTTCATTTTGAATTTTTTTTCAATTTGAGATAATTATATGACTAAGTGTTTATTGTTTTATTTTTATATTATTACTATTATTATATTATTATTATTAATATTATATATTTATTATCATATTTATTATATATTTATATTCACTATCATTTAACTACACCTTAATAAGAGTCAATATAATTACCTAAATAACCACTATGCTCTTCTTCTTCTTCACTATCATAATTAGTATAACAAATATCGTCTTGGTCTTCTTCCTCTTCTGATTCCTCGTCTAAGGCCGTTTTCCCAACTTCATAAATTGGGAGCATTCCTTTTTGTTTATGGTATGATTCCATAAGACAATTCATGATAGTAATATAATCTTGGTTGGAATAGGATTCTTTATTATTAAAAACTTCTAAAGCCAACTTTTCAATTTCCATATTGTAAGTATATAGATTTTTATTTTTTTATATTGTTTTAATTATATAATGAAATTAATTCGCTTGGTCACCGACAACAAAGGAGTTTTTACTTCTTCATTTGAAAGTGATATGCTAATAGAACCAAAATCTAAAATGGCTTTATTAAATTTAACTTTTGAAACTGATTTTGAAAATATTAATATTAATCCATCTAATTCGCAAGTAACATTTAAAAGTAATATAAGTGATAATAATACCGAAGATACTGATTCTATAGCAGGTCGTGTTTATACTCAAGCCCAAATACAAGAATATTATGATGCAGTAGAACTCGGTTTAAATTCTGCATTATCTTTAGAATTATCATATACAAATTCCACACCAGCGTTGGAAGAAGTTATAGATCAAAACTGGGTGTTTTCTATGTTTAAGATAATGGATTTTGAAGCAAGAAAAAGAATAGAATATAGATATGTGCCATTTATTAATCCTTTAGTTGGTGGTTTTGCAACAATTTTTCCACACTTCAGAAAGTTTTATACTGAAATAGAACAAGCCAATTTAGATATTACTACTGTTGATAACAAAGTTACAACTATTAAATCACTTACTACTGATAGTGTTACAACAAGAAATAGAAACACTTTTGCTGTAGCAGATAGAAACATGAGTGTAGGTAACGGAATATATATGGCAAGGTGTAATGATATTCGTGATAATAGTTCTGGACTAGAAGATAATGGATTTGCAATTGGTTTATCAGAAATACCTATTCCACAATCGGCACTTCTTAGCACTTTACCAGACATTTATCGTGCTAATGAAATTCGTGTTAATAGAACAGGCGAAAATTATAAATATACTATTAATGGTGCTGCTGAAATTGATAGTGGAATACCAGCTGTAAATTTAAATTTAAGTATTTCAACAGATGTTAATGATCATGATGTTATGGCATTTGAAATGAGTGATGGAAATATTAATTTTTGTGTATACCAAGAATCACTTGTAGGCGATTATTTAAATTTACCACTTGGAAATGATTGGACTCAGAGCGGAACTGGAACAATAGAACGATTTGATGAAACTAATTTAGGAAGTATAGCAACTTATAGAAGAACACAAGTAGGAAGTCCAGCATTAGAACATTGGTGGGAGGCAACAAGCGATACAGATTGGAATATATATACAACTGGTCCACCAGTGCAAGGTCAAGCAGTTAATGCGACTGCTGTTGCTGATTTGGCTACTGGTGTATTAACAATTGGAGGAACAACAACTTTTACCCCAACTGGCGGCGCACCAGCAACAGTGCCATATACTGGAATAAGAAATGTATTTAAACAAGTGGCACAAAAACCTGGTCAAAAATATTATCCATACTTATATGTAAATGGTGGAAGTGCCTCATGCATAGTTGATATGGTTAATATTACAATTGATCCATATATGGAAAACAATGACCAATGGGATATTACTGGTAGAAGTAATCGCACTGGTGAAGATAATGCTTATCAAAATTTAATAAATTCTACCACTTCATTTGTTAGAGACGCAATACCACAATGTAGTGATGCTCTAAATGAACTTGGAATAGATAAAAGAGCAAGACTAACATTAAACAATCAAGTATGGAAGACATTAGGTTTTAGTATTAATGGATCTGGTAGTGGAAATGTTAGTGACGAACAAGATATCGGAGAATATGTAGATAGTGTAGCAAGGTGGGACGCTGATAGGCTGCCACTGGTAAAAGATAGTGATAATTTTTTGGTTGTTTCTGATAGTTTGCCATTAAATAGTTATGACGCAAGCACTGGTGGATTTTCAAAGGAATCACAGAAAATAGGTAAAAGAAAAAATATTTTAATGACTATTCCAGTAAATGATAATAATTCTGGACTCGTTGAATATGAAAGTAGCACTCCAATATTTATAGATATTAATAATGCTAGTGCAGTCAATCAAAAGAATTTAAATTTTAGATTACTTAGAAGTGATTTTAGTCCAATTGTAGCCAGTAATAATGAGAGAGCAGTAATGACTATATTAATAGCAGATAAATCTGAATAATAAACTTTTCGGAAAAGTTTCAACAAAATTATATAATGTAATAATAAATGGTATATTATCCACGGAGTAAAAAAGTTATAGCAAAAGAAAATGCTAAAGAAAAAGCACGCAAAGCCAAAGCAGAACCTCTAATAAGAAAAACACCAATAAGCATTACCCTATTAAAAAAAATGGATGGCGGAGATAAATTAAGTGATAGATTGCTATCAAAATTACGAGGGCATAGTATGCATCATAGTTTAAAACACATGAAACAAATGGTTAAAGATTTATCCAAAGGTGGGTCATTCAGAAAAGCACATAAAGATGCAATTAAAAATGTTGGTGTATAATATATGGTAAAAACGAATAAGCAAAAATTTAACGCAAAATACAAACAAAAATTAAATGAACCAAACTCAAAAAAAGATATAAGTAAATTAACTGGAATACCAACAAAAATATTAGACTCAGTTTTTGATAGGGGCGTTGGTGCATTTAAAACAAATCCACAATCAGTAAGGAAATCAGTATCATCTCCAGAACAATGGTCATATGGGAGAATTTACAGCTTCGTGATGAAACAACCAGGGACTTGGGGTAAAGCAGATAAAGATTTAGCCGATAAAGTTAGAAAATTAAATATTAAAGGTTATATTCGTTAATTAAAAATATATAAGATGTCTATGGTTATTTGTAGTATATGTTTTGAATGCTTCTCAGATCATTATAAAGTTATTGATAAAAAATTATCACTATATCAATGTAATATGTGTAGTGAAAGTGAGAAATTTAAACATGCTATTAAGAATTCTAGACTCCCAATGAAAGAAAAGAAAGAGTTATTAGACTATAAATATAGAATAGATTTGGTAAATAAAGAAACTATGCATTTATTAAATAAATTACAAAATAAAATTGAAAATATATATTAACTACAATTTAAACTTTTTCTTATAATCTTTAATAGAACTTGCTAATGTTTTTTTATTCCATAGCAAATAATATGATAAATATCCAGCCCTCATTGGATCTTTAGTTTCCAAATCTTTTTTATGCCTTCTTCTATATGAATCACGAACAACATTACGATCCAATATCTTTGGTAGATAGAATTTACTTGATTTATTTGAGACTAAGGTATAGTCACGCATTCCAGCACTACCAAAAGAAACTTTTTTTTCTTTACCCTCAACCATAAAAACGGCATCCCATTTTTTACTTGGGTTTGAACTCTTCGTTATCCTCAACAATTTCATTTATACTATTAGCATCTAAATTATTTAAATCATTTAAAGAACATTTTGATTGGTAACAGCAACTAATTTTACATTTAAGTTTTTCTATAATTCGTAGTATCTTTTTAATCATTATTTAATAATATAATATTTTATTAATATATAATATGACTTCTTTATCTGATAAAAGGTTTCTGGCTCATGCTAATAAATTTAAACAACATTCAAATGTAGAACTTGGTAATATTAATTTAAATACAGATGAAGTAGAAACTAAATTAGATACTATAATTATTAATACAAATCATAATCAATATAGTGG
>Ga0181387_1000135_pt1 | contig 16546 bp, 16 predicted proteins | sample 10SPOviralmetaG_FD_130119 | JGI IMG/M metagenome (GOLD analysis project Ga0181387, IMG submission 130119) | Marine viral communities from the oligotrophic San Pedro Time Series (SPOT) site, San Pedro Channel, CA, USA - 10 SPOT_SRF_2010-04-27 | ecosystem: Environmental > Aquatic > Marine > Strait...
AAAATCAAGGGTTTATGTGAAAAATGTCACAAGGAAGAAGCAGTCGATACACACCATATGCGTCATCAAGAAAATGCTGACAGTAAAGGTTGGATTGAGAACCATCATAAAAATCATAAGGCAAACTTAATGAGTCTATGTAAAAAATGTCATGATAATATTCATTCTGGTGACAATGTTCAATTAATGCGTAAGAAGACAACTGAGGGATATATAGTTACAGAATACTGACCGGATTGTGTTGACGGAATGTCACTGAATGTCGGACATCGGTTTCACGAATAGAAGGATCTTTTTCAATTTCGTGTAGAAAGTTCTTTTGTGTCGTTCCTGCCATTATTAATACAGAATTCGGAGTCATATTAATCTCCAATGGTTCAAATGAGGTATCTATCTTTTTTGAACGAGGTTTTAACGGATTATACAATAAACGCAAGAAACGTAATTTGCGTGGCACACCCACTGACCATATCATAATTGTCGGATTTTCTCCGAAATCAGGCTGGTCGTCTGCGTGAGCGCCAATTGAATCATTTGGACCTATATACTTGTTAATTTGTGTAGAATTAAAATGCTTTTCATCCAATCTGTGTTTAATGTTCTTCCTATTCCATTCTTGAATGTAATTGCGTTGAATGTTATTGAAATGAACCTGTAGTGATTTTATGAAAAGACTATGGGGTTGCGATTGCCACCGTGCGTGATCTTTGTTCGTCCATATCGATGAGAAGAAGTTCAAATTGTCGTGCCAATATAACTGCCCTCTTGATATTCGGTTTTTGAAACGACTTGTACCATATAAGAACTCTCGGTTTGAAACCCAGTTATTCATAATATCATATAATGTTCTCTTACCGAATTCCATTTTTACAATCAGGGAATTTTCGTTCGGATTAGCTGTAAAATGGTGCTCTTCAGTCACCGACATGTTTTTAAAAGATAATGTCTTTTTATTTTTCTCTTCAATTTTGCTTTTATAAATAAACCGTTTTATAAATTATGCTGTAAATATTTAATTTTGAATATTTTGAAAAAAAAAAATTTGGATTCTATTTTGATTTTTTGAAAACTGGACAAAAATAATTGTCCAAATTTGACTTTTTCAGAAATACTTTTTCAGAAAAAAAACGAAAAAACGGATTCACTCGTATATGCTTTAAAATGTGTTTTTTTTAGAATAAAATGACTGTGTAGTTTTTTTTGGTTTTTCTGTGCGACAATTTAGGGGATTTTTTTTGTAAGTATTTTATACTTACAAATGACTTACAAAAAAATCCCCAAAAATCCCCAAAAATTTGAATGCATTAAATGTTCTTATGTATGCTATAATAAAAAGGATTTCACTAAACATCTTTCCACTCGTAAACATCGAATACTTACAGGAGACTTACAAAATACTTACAAAAAATCCCAAAAAATCCCCTTAGCGTTTGAGTGTGAATGTGGAAAAGTTTATAAACATCGCCAGAGTTTAAACAATCACAAACGCAAATGTTTGATAAAGTCCCCAAATATTGACGAAATCATCGAATTTGACGAAAGTCATGAAATTATTTTACGCGACGATTCAAAAACCGGAGATTATAAAAATCTACTTTTGAAATCCATGGAACAAAACAAAGAATTGATGAATTTAATTGTTGCTCAAAATCAAGAAACCAAAGAACTAATCAATCAAAATAAAGAGATGCAGAGAACAATACAGGATATTGTTCCAAAAATTGGCAATAATAATACAATTACCACTAATACTACAAATAATAATCAATTTAATTTACAGGTTTATTTGAACGAAGACTGTAAAGATGCGATCAATTTTTCCGAATTTATTGATAATATGAAAATTTCATTTGAAGATTTGGAGAACCAATCTCAATTGGGATATATTAATGGCATTTCAAAGTTATTTATAGAAAATTTACAAGAATTAGGCGAACATAAACGCCCTATTCATTGTACAGATAAGAAACGTAAGACATTATATATAAAGGAGAATAACGAATGGGATAAAACAACATCACAAAAATCGTTGAAAAAAGGAATTCAAGAAGTTACACGGAGAACCCAACAAGAATTAATCAAGAAAAAAGAAGAAAATGAAGAAGAATATTCAAATATGAATTCAGAGTTCTCTGAAAAATGTCTATCTATACAACATAATTTAATACCAGATTCACCAAGAGAAATCACATTTGAAAAGGTTATCGAAAATATATCTAAGAAGACCGGCATTGTAGATGGTAAATAGCATTTCTATAAAATTGATTGTTTTTATTATTTTTATATTAATAAAAACACAAGATAAAAATTATGATTAAATTTGTTTTCAAGTTGGTTTATAGTGACGAGAGATATGCATACAACGTTCCATCTAATTGGACGATGAAGTATATGTTTCTACGTATCCGTGATTATATTGTAAATGATTTCAGTATTAATAATGCATTTGAATTTGTATGTGTAGACGAGATCCCTCTCACTTACATGGGTGCATACGAGGAATATAATAGCATAACAAATAATATGTTAAATGACAATGACACCGTTGGTAATTATTTTAATAGTCCGGTTAATACATTTTATATTCGCCCACTAGAGGATACTGATTATGAAACCAATAATGGGAACATTATTCTAATTGATTAATGAGGGCAATTTCCGTAGCATTTTCCTTTATAAAAGTAATGATCTCTATTTAAAATTGTAATATCTCCGTAATTTGCCTTCATTGTGGGACCCTTTTCATTTCCACCTACACAGCGACTACCACCCAATAATACACAACAGGATGTTGATGCACACGCGTCTTTTTCTAATTTTCCACATTCCTGTTCTATTTTGATGGGCGAATACTTATGGTGCTCACAAAATCCTCCCATTTTTGAAGCTGTATTCTCAACTGGTTTTGTTGTGCTATAACCAGTTAAACGACTGAGATATACAGAATCTTCATAATTGGGAACAAAGGTAGAGGGTTGGTAACGAAAATAACCAGGTTCATTATAATTTATACTTGTTTGACTGCCAGTCCAAGGAACTTCTATTCGTTCACCCGAGGGACCAATTACATACATTTTCTTATTTTGTGCTTTTTCATTCGCGTTTTTTTCTGCTACTAAATTTGCAGAGTCATTATAATCAGGGAAAGCAGTATCTGCGTTCCATGCGTCATTTTTACTAACAACACCATTCTCGTCAACTGTATATTGCGAATCGCCATCTGCATCATCTGTGCTTGTTGTATAACGATCTACAATTGGTTCTTTTGGAAGTTTGAATCTTTCACCAGAATTGTCGTTCATAGCGTATTTGGTACCTTCACCATAAAGAGTATTTTTATCAGTGTCGGATAGATTAAGATTAACTATTTTTAATTCTGGACCTAATACTGTACCGTCTTTTATGGCTATGGTTGGAGTTACTTGTTTTTTTTCATCGGGTGTGTAGTCGGCACCAACCGAATTTGTTCCATAATCAAAATCATAATCATTATTATCTGTATTTTTTGGGTAATACCCCTTTACAGGAAAGACTTTGTTAATGTTAATGTCAGTATCTTTAATGAAAGATACATGATAATAAGAATTGACTATTTCTAAGGGTATATTACCTTTATATGTTATGATAGGCGAGTTTTCGCCAGAAGTGTTGTAATCAAAAACAATATCATCATTATGCCCGTTTTTATCGGGGACTTCGGCATTATACTTCACTGCGAAAACTTTGCCAACATCTATATCCTGAAGGTAAGATATATATATAGAGTCGTTCCCTTCGTTCCCTTCATAAACCGGATTCAACAACCCAATCGCCAATGATATAAATACAATTAATGCTAAAAACACTATATATTTATAATATTTCATGATATACATTATAACCACACTTTTCTCGTTTAGAATTAGTAAAATTGATTCTAAAAAATTTATATAAACATATATTATACTTTCACATATCATGATTATTCCTGTTAAATGCTTTACTTGTGGTGGTGTTTTAGCTGATAAATATAGATATTTCCAAAGCAAGGTCAGAGAGGCAAAGATGAAGGATGGCGTTTCAGTTGATAAAGTAGTATATTTAACAAAAAACAATATGAATAAAACTGCCGAAGGGCAGATTTTAGATGATTTGCGTTTGAACCGTCCTTGTTGTAGGCGGCACATGTTGACCCATGTTGATATAGAATAAAGTATATTGTTAATATATAATGGGCAAATTGACAAAAAGAGTGCGCAATAAATCTAAACCTAAGTCTAAGTCTAAGTCTAAGTCTAAGTCTAAGTCTAAGTCTAAGAGGAACCTAGGAGGATGTGGTTGTGGCGCTACCGGAGGAAGACGTAAAAAACAGAATAAGAGCAAAAGGTCTAAAACAAGTAAACGTAAGACTAAGGGTGGATCACCCCATTTGGAAGCCTTGCCTATTCGCTATTACTATCCTGCGAATACACACGAAAATAGTCCAGTAAATCCTTCTCAAATGGGTTCGGCAACAGAACAATTTTCAGGAGGTAAAAACAAGACTAAACGTAATCGCAGAAAGGTAAATGGTGGCATGTTAGGTGCCATTTTTAATGGACCTCAACTAAATGTTAGTACGGGTTTTGGAACAACAATGGGTACAAAGATGCTATATGATGTTCAATCACTTAGTCAACCTGATGTACCTGATGTAACAAAACAACCTGCTGGAAATTTGAATAATGAACATACACCTTTACTAGCATAAGTTTAAATCTATCATAAATATATATTATGGATTTAAACCCCCTTAAAAAATTATGCGGACCATCTCATTTTTATTTAGTAATTTCGCTATTTTTTGTATTCATTGCGTCCATGCAGAATTTAGGTAGTAAAAACGTATACTGTCTAGGAAATTTGAGTTGCGACGTTACTAGCACAGGTTTGATTTTTGTGGTAAAACTATTGTATATATTATTCTGGACTTGGATCCTTAATCTAATGTGTAACACTGGCGCAACAAAGATAGCATGGGCACTTGTTTTATTGCCTTTCATTCTTATGTTCTTATTAATTTTAGCAATGATGTTCCAGTAATTAATATTAATCACATAGTATATTATAGTTTAATATACTATATGAGCACAACAAGTAAAAAAACAAAGAAGAATAAAACATTGAAAAATAAAAAGATACAAGGATCTATCGATTTTGAGAAAAGTGGTTGGAAGCATGTTACCGTTTATGGCAATTCATATGACATGGGGTACGCACACGGTTATCTTCTTTCTGAAGATTTGAAGCGCGTTTTAAAGGCATTGCCATTTATGGTAGATGAACATTTTAAAATTAAATTTAATAAATATATGGATGACTGTGATAAACATATTTATAAAATAGTTAAAACAAAATGTCCCGAAATATACAGTGAACTTCGTGGCATTGTTGCCGGAGCGAGGAAAAAAAACGTCAATGTTTCGGTTCGATTTTTAATTGCTTGGAATGCATTTTTATCAATGTACTCGTTATATAAAGATGGGGGTTCTGAAAGATGTAGTGCATTTATAGCAACGGGTGATGCTACCGAAAAAGGAGACATTGTAATGGCGCACAATACTCACTCTGACTTTCTTACAGGGCAATTACTCAATATAGTATTGACTATAAAACCAGAAAAGGGTAACACATTTAAAATGCAGACGTCTGCTGGTTTTGTAGCAAGTAGTTCAGACTGGTTCGTTTGCAAGAATGGTTTAGTTGGTTGTGAAACAACAATTGCCCATATTAATTTTAAACCAAAATTTGGAATGCCTTACTTTTGTAGGATACGTAAACTCATGCAGTATGCAAATAACCTAGACGATTGTGTTGAAATTATGTCGAAAGATAGTGCAGGTGACTATTCTTGCTCTTGGTTATACGGGAACACAACCGATGGCGAAATAATGGTTCATGAAATAGGAAAGGAAATACAAAATGTAAAACGGATGAATAATGGTGTAATATATGGTATGAATTCTGCCCTGAGTTTTGAATTAAGAAACTTGGAAACTACCGATATAGACCATAATAACTTGAATACTAGTCTAGGTTCTCGAAGTCACAGATTGGATTATTTATTGAATCATAAGCATTACGGGAAAATAAATTTATCAAATGCCAAAGATGTATTAGCGGATCATTATGATACGAAATACAATAAGACACATAAATGTTCTCGCGGAATATGTAAACATTCCGAAGTTGATCCGGATTATAATTATACACCGTATGGCGCAACTGATGGTAAAGTAGTCAATACATCACTTGCAAAAACAATGAATTTCCACGGTCGTTTTGGTTCATCTTGTGGTCGTCAGTTCTCGGTATCTTCTTATGTTAAGAAACATCCACAACATAAGAAATGGTTGAACATGTTAGATGATTATAAATCATACGGATGGGTTAAATTATAATGTATCTGCGTCTACCATTTCTCGTACCAATTCTTGAAATGTAGTATTCGGTTTCCAATCTAATTCGGTTCTTGCTCTCGAACTATCTCCGAGTAGTTCATCTACCTCACAAGGTCTGAAATAACGCTTTGATATATTAATTAGCACCTTTTTTGTAGTAGCATCATATCCAATTTCGTCAGTTGGATCAGATAGTACAGTTGAATCACTTTTCCATTGAATTTTAATGCCTTTCAATGAAAAAGCAGTTTCGACAAATTCGCGAACACTATGAAATTCGTTTGTTGATAAGACATAATCATCGGGTTTTTCTTGTTGTAACATTAACCACATACCCTGGACATAATCTTGTGCATGACCCCAGTCCCGCTTTGCATCTAGATTTCCGAGAGTTAATGTATCTTGTTCGCCCTTTATTATTTTACCCAATGCGATTGTAATCTTTCTGGTAACAAAAGTTGGACCTCGCCTCGGCGATTCGTGATTGAATAATATTCCCGAACAAGCGTACATACCATATGATTCGCGATAATTTTTTACTATCCAGTGTGCGTATAACTTTGCCACTCCATAAGGCGAACGTGGATAAAAAGGCGTTTTTTCTGTTTGTGGGACCTCTAAAACTTTTCCATATAGTTCGGATGTAGAAGCCTGATAGAAACGAGCGATTTTCTCTAGTCCGCTCATTTTTATAGCATTTAACAGGCGCATTGTTCCTAATGCATCTATGTCAGCAGTATATTCAGGAACTTCGAATGAAACTTGTACATGACTCATTGCACCTAAATTATAAATTTCAAATTTTTCCCCATTACTTGTATCGTACAATGATTTCATTTCATTTAATATTCCAACTAGTGAGGTTGTATCAGAAAGATCGCCATATTTCAAAACAAGGTTCTCGTGTTCGTACAAATGATTTATGCGTGATGTATTTATAGACGATGACCTACGAACTATGCCCCATACATTATAACCCTTTTCAATTAAGAATTCGGTTAAATATGAACCGTCTTGACCAGTGATACCAGTGATTAGAGCTAGTTTCATATTATTATTATCGTACATTATTAATTTTATATGGGTTCATTTTAATTTATAAAATTGATATAAATATATAATAATAATTTATATCAATAACTTACAATTATGGATCCAAAAATTACAAATATTTCAGAGGAAGGGGGTGTTTATAAGTTTACGCTCAATGGACTAAATGTGAGTTTAGCAAACGCAGTGCGCAGAATTATTTTGAGCGAAATACCAGTCGTAGCGATTAAGACCGATACACACGAAACAAACCAGTGTAATATTACGATAAACACGACGAGATTACATAATGAGATTTTGAAGCAACGTTTGAGTTGTATTCCAGTTTGTATGGGATCAGATGAGTTGGAAATATTGCCAGGAAAATATCAGTTAGAGGTAGATAAGCAGAACGAAACAGACGACATTGATTTTGTCACCAGCGAAGATTTCAAAATTAAGAACAAGACAAACGGTAACTATTTAACAAGTGACGAAACCAAGCGCATCTTTCCACCTAATGAATTGACCAAATGTTATATTGATTTCACTCGATTGAGACCCAAGGTAGGAAATAATATTCCGGGTGAGCACCTCAAACTTAGTGCCGATTTCTCAATTTCAAATGCTAAGGAAGACCCAAAATTTAACGTTGTGTCGAACTGCACTTATGGTTTCACACCAGACATGGCAAGGGCAAATGAGGAATGGAACTCAAGGGAAAAAGTATTGAGGTCAAAAGATACGCCTCAACCTGATATCGAATTCCAGAAAAAGAATTTCTATATTTTGGATGCACAGAGATATTACATAGAAAATAGTTATGATTTTACAATCGAGAGTGTTGGTGCTTATAGCAATAGAGATATCGTTAAACAGGCCGCAATGGTTCTTGTTGAAAAATACACATCCTTAATCAAAGATATTGATGCCGATACGATTACTATTAATACAGGCGAGACGACCATTGATAATTGTTATGATATTTTGTTGCGAAATGAGGATTACACGTTGGGTAAGGCAATAGAATTTATCTTGTATAATAAGCATTATAATGGTGATAAAACATTTACTTATTGTGGTTTTCATAAGTTTCATCCTCATGATACCAAGAGTACGATTCGTGTTGCGTTTGCGAAGAAGTCAGATAAGTCAATGGTTAAACAATGCTTGCGTGATGCGTGTAGTGATGCCCAAGCATTGTTCTCAAAGGTATACAAATTATTTTAGACAATTGTGAGTTTACTAAACTTTTCAAAACTTACTAGTTCCTTATTGGATGTATCAGAAAGGGTTATTAAACCTGAATGATATGCGTTAATCAGATTATTTACGAATATAATATCTTTTTCATCTTCTATGATGAATCCGTAATTTGACAATTCTTTTTCTGTATACTTGTTGTCACCCCTTGTAATAATCTTTTGAATGTTGTCTAAAGTATTGGCGTCGTAATGGATTAATTTTGAGTAATTATTTTTTTGTTTGTCTATCTTTGTTTCTCTTAATTTTATACCATTCTTTACGTCTTCGAATGTTATAAAGTTATTTACATACAGATTTATAATGTTCATTGTATTTCGCTTGAACGAATAAGATCTGTAAATTCTATCTAATAATTTCTCGTCGTTTAAAAATATATAGTCTTTGCTATCATATCTATTACAAAATGCTATAATTTCATCTTTGAAATCTCTAGATGAAATAGTAGATTTTTCAACTTTATTCATCATTTCGATTAAAAAATCTAAGGTCTTTTCATTATTGCGTCTCTCTGTTCCTGCACCCGCATCATATAACCGAACGTAGTCTGTCATATATATAGTTTAATATATATTATATTTATACCTTTGGAAATTTAATTTTTGATTTTCTTTAAGTATAATTTGTTAAATAAGTTTATAAAATTGAAATGAAAATAATTCATCATTTATTGATATAAACTAATGGAATCTCGTATTAATAGAACCATCGCAACCTACATCAGAGAATTTAAAGCAAATATCGGAGATAAGGTAAAATGTATGGAAATTGGTGATGAGAAATCTAGTGCATTGATGACTTATATATTCGATTACGAGAAGTTAACGTTAAAATCAAATGACTTCAATAAGCGAAAGCGATTAAAGAATTCCATTCCTATTACGAATCGTTGTAGTGCCTGTAAGGCAAATGGCGATCAATGTACTCGCCGGAGACGTGATGGCACTGAATTTTGCGGAACGCATTCCAAAGGTGTTCCTCACGGATTAATGAAAGACAATGATGGCATTGAAGATAATAATCACAATGTTGAAATATTTGGTGAGGATGTGAACGGTATCATTTATTACATGGATAAGTATAATAATGTCTATAAAATGGAAGACATTATGACACAAATAGAGAATCCCACAATTATTGGTAAATATAATTTAGAAAATGGTATATACAAGATTGAAATGTTTAATTCATAGTTCTAGACAGCGTTTCAACCATAGTTTCTTCACGATTATCCATTATAAAAGTATTCATTTTTGAAGCACTATTTAAGTCACCCTTATAGTATTTTGACAGTATTTCTAGTAAATTTTTTTTCGTAATTGGTTTTTTTACAAACTTCTTTTTGTATTGTATTTTGCCTTGATTTATATCAAATTCGTCTATCTCGTTTGATTTCATAGTTTCCATTAATTTCTTTGATAGTTCTTTTTGTTTATCTTTTCTGTTTTTTTCTTGTTTTTTTAATTCTCTAATTTCATTGTCTAATTTTACCCACTCTTTTATATTTGTTATTAATGTTTGTTTATCTTCCATGCTATATTAAATAAATATATAATATTTATATTATTTTTTTGTGCTTTTAATATAGCATATATATGTTTAGTAAAAAATCTAGACGCACTACTACGTTATTGCCAATGTCATTTTCTACTCCGAATACAAAACCGAAGAATAAAAGAGAGACCGCTCCTGCAATTACTTATAATCGGTCTAACAATATATCTCTTCCGGTACAATCGTTTATGCATGTACCACAGTCTTATCGTAATAATGAGAAAGGTATGAAATGGGGACCACCTACTTGGTCATTTTTACATACACTTGCCGAAAAGGTTAAAGACACGCATTTTTCAAAATTGCGCAATGATCTATTGAAGAATGTTTTCACTATATGCACTAATTTACCTTGTCCAGATTGTTCTATGCATGCGAAAATCTATCTAAATAATATTAATTTCAATGCAATTCAAACGAAATCCCAATTTAAATTAATGTTATGGGAATTTCATAATTCAGTTAATAGACGCAAGGGATATAAAGCATTTAATGAAGTTGACTTAGAAAAAACATATAAGGAACAAGTATTAACATCAACATTTTATAATTTTCTAGTGAAATTTAAAGATCGTGGAGCAAATAATCGTTTTATAAGTGAAGATATGTATCGCAAAGAAATTACAAAAAATTTAGTTAATTGGTTTAATATAAATAAAGAGTATTTTGATGAATAAATAACATAAGTTATATCTTATATTATTTATTTTTTTAAGCGACATCTGAAATTACTATTATTCATTTTACAAACATTGGCGTCAGATACACCATGGAAGAAGGTAATATCATACCCAGTATTTAATAAATATCGTGTCCAAAACAAACCTATAACTCCAGCTATTATCCACGTCGCAATGCCCGATGGTATTAAACTCATACAATTATTTTTTATATTCCATATTAGATCTGTAAATATTAAAATGCCGAATAATACTAATGTTCCCATATTGATAGACCAAGTGTTGTATTTTGCGATAATTGTTAATAAATATGCAAATGTGTATACTAATGTTGCTTGACTTAATGGTAAATATGATACAGGTCCATTACCCAAAGTAATTCCTTTACACATGCTAGATAAGGAGTCAGTTTCAGCATCTTGTTTGAATATATTAAATCTACTTGATAAAATTGTAACAACTAAAGTAATAGTTAGACCAGCTAAATAAAAAAGTCCTTTTACACTTGAGTCAAATAATGATTGCAACAGAAAATAACTTACTATTATTAATGGCGATAGTCTCATAAATAAATATATGACATTTGTTAAGTTGAGTTCCATTATATATTATACTCTTAGACAAAAATGTGTTTAAATGTATCTTCGACCTTTTCCACCATAACAAATTCTATTCCGTTATAAGAACGATTTTTCTCGCAGAATTCTTTATATTCACGCTCATTCTCTTTGGGGAAAATAAACTTCTTTACACCTGCACGAATTCCACCTAGTATTTTATCTTCTAATCCACCAATTGCAGTTACATTGCCCAATAAATCAGTTTCTCCAGTTATTGCGACATCGTTTCTTATTTGCTTATTATTTAAAATACTATATATGGCAATTGAAATAGCTGTTCCTGCGGAAGGACCATCCTTTGATACGGCACCTTCGGGACAATGTATGTGTATTCCTCTCGACTTATTCACTTCGTGCTCCTTTTGAATTTTTGCTTTTATTTTATTGCTTGTCAAATTCCATGCAAGTGTTTTTGAGACATTCATGCTTTCTTTCATTACATCTCCTTGCATACCAGTTAGTTTTAAATCAAGCATTGAATTTGCAGGATGAAATGATACTTCTATGGGTATTATACCACCTTTTCCTAGAACATTTGCCCATAATCCGTTTATAACACCGACGCTACTTGTATTGTGTATTGTCTTCTCGCGAACTTTTAGATTCTTTTTTAAGTATTTGTTCTCAATGTCACTCATAGTTATTTTTATTGGTAATTCTTTTACGTCAGAATTACTTTTCAATAATTCAATATTAATTTCACCATATAAATCAAATAATATTTCTTTTAACTTTCTTACACCAGGTTCCATTGTGTATAAATTTATTATATTTATAATTATTTCCTCGCTTAATTCAACTACATTTGAGAACCCCATTTTTTGATTAATTTCTGGTATAATATATTTATTCACAATAACAATTTTTTCTTCCATTGTAAGATTGTCGAACTTTATTCTGTGTATTCTATCTAATAAAATGCGGTCAATTTGACTAGGATCATTATATGAAAATATAAACAATGCTTTTGATAAATCAATATCTATTCCACTGAAATATTTATCTTGAAATCCGTCATTCTGTGTGTAATCTATGAGATGTGTGAGTATTCCAATTATTTCTTTTCCGTGTTCACTCTTACTAACCTTATCTAATTCGTCTATGTATATTATAGGGTTCATGCATTTAGATTCCATTAATATATCAACTATTCTACCCCATGTGGAATTTACATATGTAAATCCGTGCCCTTCAAGAGTTGAACCATTACAAGAACCACCCAATGCTATAAATGAAAATGGACGTTTTGAACCATCTACGTCTGTTAAACAATCAGACAAACCTTTCTTTGCTAGGGATGTTTTGCCGACGCCAGGAGAACCTTCAAATCCGAAACAATAACCTTTTTGTTCACCAGTAATCCATTGACAGATTATTTTCATGATTTGATTTTTTGCATGCGTGTGTCCATAAACTGATTCGTCCAAAGCTAACTCAATTCCCTTTATCTCTTTTGTAAAATTAGAAATATCTTTCTGAATGGTGGCATTTTCTGTATAAATTTTTTCATAATAACCTTCATTTTTATTAATAGCTGCGTTTATTGATATTATATCTTTATGAGAACTGGTTTTTAAAATTCCAGAAATCTCTTTTTTTCTCTGTTTATCGTTCAATTTATTAAATACTGGTATTGTTAAATCAATGAGCTTGTTTCGTTTTAAGTATTTGAATATGGCGTTTACATTTTTACTTGATAAATTTGATAAAAATGCTTTCTTATTGAATATTTTCTCTATTTCTGTGTTGATCTCAGTTACGTAACGCATTATTTCTAGATTTGTATAATTGTCTTTTGATATAATTTCATTCTCTAATTTAATATCACTCGATTGATCCAATGATCTTTTGAATCTTGTATTTAAATCCTTTGTTACTTTCAAGATTGGCTCTTCACGATAGTTATTGAATGGTATTTTCAATAATCCTTCGAGATATTGTTTCGCTTTTGCACCAGATTCGTCGGATTTTCCTTTAATTTCTTTCATTTTTAACATAGCCTTCTCTTTCACGTTATCAGGTACTTTTAATATATAGATCTGCTGTTCAAGGGTAATGCGCGATAAATCATATTTTTGGTTCATCTCTTGTGTATAATTTAAAGTATGCTTCATTGCATCCTTAAAATACTCTTTTACCTTTGACGGAAAACTCTCGTAAATTATCATTTGTTCATTTGAATCATTTGTAGAACCCATTGTTATCAAATCATATAGCAAATAAGTTATATATTGGACTTCTTGATCTTTATTGTAAACTAATAAATTAATCAACATATTCCTCTGAGATGTCATATTAATGTCAGCAAAACGCTGTACAGAACGCTCTATTCTATCCGTTTTTATATTTTTTGCTTGATTGATTATCGTCTTATACTTCTTTAACATATCTTCGTTTCCATACATTAAAATGTCTCTTAGTGTCATTGCTTCGTGTTGACGTATTATAATGTCTTCGTCTGCATCACTATCCTGTATTGCACGTTTGAATAATTCTTCTTTTCTATAAGAAATATAATCGTTTTTGAAAAAATCTAAATTTATATCATCTACGTATCCAGATACTACCATTATTTTGTTTGTTTCACTTCTAAATACCACCTTCATGCTACAAATATTAAATGAAAACGAATTTACATTTCCTTCGTATTCGAAACACTCTAGGTTTGGTGCTTTTTCAAATTGAATTACTGAATCGGTTATCTTATCAATGCAGTATGTTTCGAATTTTCTATTCTTCGTTTTATCGTTCATTATTTTAAATCCAATTGGGTGAAAATGCTTTCTAATTAGTTCGAGTTTTGCATTTAATACAGAATTATTTTTTATCTGTTTGAATTCCGAACCAAATGTTATGTATAGTAAATCATCCATATTTCTTGTTCCAAAACTAGATATTATTAATGACATCTTATCTATTACTTTTTGTAATTGATCAATGCTATCATCTGTCTTATTGGATTCTAAATTTTCAGACAGAGATTTATTTGATGCATATAAGTCATTCAATGATGATGTACTTATGTGAATGTCACTATTGCCAAAAATATTAAAATGTTTATAATTTTGCATCGACAATATAGTATTGCGTATAATGTCGTCAATATATTCAATTCTATTTCTAAGAAGACTTATTACCTTCTTTTTGTCATCATTGTCGTGATTTATCTTGATTTTCACAGATTGTTCATTATTTTTTCTATTCATTGTTAAAATATATAATATAGTTATATATATTAATCATTTTTCGCTAAATAAACTCTTTTGTAGTTATTTTTTTTGGTTTTTATTGTTTTTCTTAGATTTTTTTTGAATTTTATTGTTTTATTAAACAGACTTAAATGTTTTTCTTTATATTAAATAGAATGGGAATACCTAGTTATTTTTCGAACGTTGTAAAAAAACATGGGAAAATTTTGAAGGAACTTAGTTTTTACGAAAAGGGGTTTTTTGATAATCTTTACATGGACTGTAACTCTATTATTTATGATGCAGTTCGTAGTATAGATGCGTCTATTGATAATTATGAAATGAAATTAATATATTCCGTTATTTCTTCAATTGAGAAGTATATTAAACTAATTTCTCCTTCAAATACAATCTTCATTGCTTTTGATGGTGTGGCACCCTTTGCTAAAATGAACCAGCAAAGGACGCGTAGATTTAAGGGCGATTTTATGGCTAAGAATACTTTTATTAGTTCTGAAACAAACAATGCGTGGAGTACTGCGAATATTACCCCAGGAACAAATTTTATGAATAATTTATCACGGATAATTAAAAGACATTTTGATAAAAAGGAGCAACTCTTCGGGGCAAAGAAGATTATCGTATCTGGTTCAGATGAACGAGGAGAAGGTGAGCATAAAATCTTTCATCATATTCGCACCGTCAATAATTCAAATGAGAATATGTTATTATACGGACTCGATTCCGACTTGATTATGCTTACTATTTTCAACAGAAAGCATTATAATAATGGGTATATTTTCAGAGAAGCACCAGAATTTATGAATGTAAAAAAGGATATTAAACCGGATGATAAAGAACCGTTTGTTGTGGACATTGAGGGTATGTGTAACCAACTCGTTTTTGAAATGGATTGCAGAGTAAACGAATTTCGTCGTGTTTATGATTATGTATTTATGTGTTTTCTTTTGGGAAATGATTTTCTACCGCATTTTCCTGGTCTTAATATACGTACACATGGACTAGATACTCTTATGCAGACATACAGGAAACATATTGGCAATAAATCCGAATTGTTTATTATAAACGAAGATATGAGCATCAATTGGCGCATTTTTAAACGTCTTATTCGTGATATCGCTGACAATGAAAAAATGTATATACTCGAAGAGTATAAGTCTCGTGAACGTTTTACAAAGAAATACTGGAAAACAAATACAGAAAAGGAGAGAGAATATGCATTTAATTCTATACCTCTTATTGACCGTAAGCAAGAGCATTATATATGTCCTAGTGAATCATTCTGGGAACGTAGGTATTATAAATCTTTACTAGATTGTCGCCGTGACGAAGAACATTTAAGGTCTATATGCAATAATTACATCGAGGGATTAGAATGGACTTTGAAGTATTATTGCGGAGAATGTCCCAATTGGAAATGGAGTTATAAATATGATTATCCACCACTATTTGTAGATTTGGTTGAACATTTGCCGGATTTTGCTATGGAATTTATTAAACCTAACTATGATTCATTCTTACCTGAAACGCAACTATCTTATGTTTTACCACCTAGTAAGTGGAATCTGTTGCCATTTGATATACGAGATTATCTAGTAACAAACCACAAAGATATTTATAATGAAAAAATGGAATTTAAATGGGCTTTTTGTAAATACTTTTGGGAGGCGCATGTTCATAGTGGAAGCGTAGATCTAGATATGTTGGAAAAATGGAATATTGCGTTTAATGATTTAAAAATAAAAAATAACTAATAATAAACTATGCATTTG
>Ga0181387_1000143_pt1 | contig 16154 bp, 16 predicted proteins | sample 10SPOviralmetaG_FD_130119 | JGI IMG/M metagenome (GOLD analysis project Ga0181387, IMG submission 130119) | Marine viral communities from the oligotrophic San Pedro Time Series (SPOT) site, San Pedro Channel, CA, USA - 10 SPOT_SRF_2010-04-27 | ecosystem: Environmental > Aquatic > Marine > Strait...
AAAATTGATTCGCCTGATAAAAACTAGTAAAGTTAATGTGGAGAGACCCAAAACAGCTCCCGTAGCTCAGCTGGTTAGAGCGTTGTGCTTATACTGTAAAAGGTATGCAAAAGTGGTATAAATTCCATAACCGCACCAACAAATGATACGCAAAGGTCGCGAGTTCAATCCTCGCCGGGAGCAAGCATGGTCGCACAGAGTGGTGAGGCACTTAAAAACTCATTTAGCTCTTTTAGTGTAGGTGGTTATCACGACCGGTTTTGATTCGGTCAACCTTGGTTCGACTCCAAGAAGGAGCATAACAAAACAACAAAGGTAGTTGTATCTTTTTTGTTTTGTAATAATACTATTCAAATACTTTTTGTTTGAAATGGTTAATAGATTAAGAGACTTTCTTATTTTTTCTAGTTTTCCTGTTTCTACTATTTCTACTATTAGAACTTCCGCGATTACGTTTTTTTGGGTTTTTTCTCTTCACTTTACTACGACGGCTGCTACTACTGCTACTACTCATACTACTCATACTACTCATACTACTACTACTCATACTACTCATACTACTACTACTACTACTGCTGTTAATATTTTCAATATAATATTTTAAATAAACGCCTTCACTAGCGAATTTGCTACCAGTTTTTATAAGTTCTTTTTTGACATAGTCTATATCAGTTGTTCCATCACCATGTAAAATATCTTTGTCTATATTTAATGTGTCAAGAACATTTTCTAATTGATCGGTGCCCTGATTCATTAATTGTGTAATATATTTACGATTTTCCTCTCTTATTTTTATATACCTCTGTTGTTTCTTAGGATTATTTTTAACAGAGCCTTCACACATAGGTTCTTTCTCGTCAGGTAAAGGAATTGGTATTCCTGTAAGTAAAGCAATATCTAGATTTTTTACAGAAAACGTTTTCTGACTTAAATCTGCCTTCATTGCTAGTGTTTTTCCCATTGCACTTGAACTAAAACAATCGTTTCTATCTAAGGAAGCATCTTCACGAAATCCAAATTTATTATATAAACAGTATGCAGAAACATTGTCATAATTACCAGCAACTTCTAATAAACCCATATTAATATTTTTGTTTAATAATGCCCTTAAATAAATATATAGTAAATATCTACCAATGCTAGGTTCACTTTTTCGTGTTTTCTTTGCACATATAATATTTAAAACGGGAACATTATTATATATACTACATTCACCGGCATTGGTAATAATAAATCCCATAACGTCTTCATCGCCAATTATATTACCCCTGTGAATTTCCCCTTTCTTCTTTCCCTGTTTCTTTCTTGTTATGTATAAGATATCGTATTTTTTATCCGGAACCTCTTCCATTTCGGTTCCAGTGTATAATGCTTTTTCAATAGGTTCAGTGATGCGTTGCATTATATACTGACTAGATAGTTCGTCATTACAAGAACTAATTAGTTTTTCTATCAACTTTTTGAAAGAATTTTTGCTAGGAACGATACCCCTACTGCGCGATTTTTTGGTGTTGTTTTTTACTCTATTATCCTTAAGTAACATAACATTAGACTGTTCTTTAATTATATTTCTATTATAAACAACGTTAAAGTTATTATATTGGTTAACAACACTTGGAGAACTCTTACGAATTTCAGTAAATAGGTCATCAGTAAATAAAAAATGATCTTTATTTAATTGTGTTTTTTTTATTTTTGTTATCCCTGCCATCTATATATATTATTGATAAAAATTATTTTTATCAATAATAGTTGTCTATTTCTTACGTTTGGTTTTTCTCTTGTTTTTACGTTTATTACGCGTTTTGCGACCACCTTCAGGTTGGTCGCGCAATGGATTCATTACACTGGATTGTTCTGATATAGGTTCATCGTCATCACTTTCGTCATCACTTTCGTCATCAAAATCATCACTTTCATCATCATCCTTGGTTTCATCGCTAGAAAACGGTTGTGGCATGCCATTCAAACCAGGTAAATAACTCGTGGAACTATCTTCGGATGCGTTCGGACCTACAAAAGCGGGTAATTCAGGCATAGAAATTTTATCTAAACCAATTGCATCGGCAACGGTAGTTTGTTCGCCATTTTCTTTTAGTTCCAAAATAGAAGGATTAAAAGTAATCAATCCCAATATGGAAGCAGTTAAACCAATTAAACCATATGTAATAATAGGAACACCATTATATGTTGCGTAATTAAACATAATATACTATATAATAGTAATATTATATTTATCTGAAAATATCAGTTGAACCAGTTACTTTCTTTGGTACCCCGCCTCCAGTTTTTCTTGTCTTTGCCAATGCTTGACGAGCATCATTTGTATTGTTGGTATTTGTAAATGAAAAAGTATTTGAATTTATATTGAGAGAATTTTTACCAATAGCATTTAATTTACGCCGTTGTATAACATCAGAGCTATCACGTGATCCTGACCATTTCTTCTCTGCTTTTTGTGTATCAGTAGTGATCGTTTCAGTAGTCTTGGTGTATAACATTCTACCCATGGAAAAGGACGCATTATTATCAGAAGTCAGATCTTTTAAAGGCATGCCCTTGGGGACACTTGATGACCCGTTGTTTAACGCTTGTAATTTTGGTTCGCCTAGTGTAAACATACTTGTTATATAGTAATTAAATATTATAATTACTATATATTAAATAATGTGTCTAAAATGATTTACTTAATTTCAATAGACCCTGGACTATCGAATCGTGGCATATCAAAACCAGTATATTCTGCACGTCTATCGTGCCAAGCATTCTTGATGCTTGGTGAAATCCTGATATGCTGATGCTTCTCGTATCCCTCCGGACTATCATAAAACAAGGTGATTGGCGTTCGGTCCTCGGTAGGAATATCTGGCATACGCACCTTGAAATAATGATACTCAGACTTGGAACCAACCTTATCTGACGAGAATGTTCCAAACACAGGGTCTCTAATGCGTGAACCAGGTGTAGAACGAGTAGAATAGACAACAACCTTCTTAATATACTTCATTTGCTTTCCGTTCTTCTTCATTCGGTGAGAAGGGATCTGCTTATACAACTTATACTTACCCTTCTCAAAACTGGCTTTCTCTTCATCAATTTCGTCCTTCTCTTCCTGACTAAGACGGTTGTAATCGATACTCTCGGAATAATCGTCGGCGTCGGAATCGTGGTCGCCTTTGTACTCAAAATCGCTCATGGGCATTTGTAACTGGTGGACTGTCTAGATAACTAGGTAAACTATTACGCGAAAAAATGTCTATATTGTTTTAATAAATAATAAATTACGTAGCGATTAGGAGTTAAATGTTTATCATAAATATAGACTTATAATATAAATTATGGAAGGTACGCCAAAAGAGTATGAAATAGATCCATTAAAAGTTCTGGAAGATGCGACAGACAATTCTAAAATAGATGATTTAAAAGTTCTGAAAGATGCGACAGACAATTATAAAATAGATTCATTAGTAGAACTAAATAAACAACGTAAAATAATAAGGGAAAATGATCCTCATTATAAAACACCTTTGGCGTTTGCTGAATGGCGTGTAGATGAATTAAAGAAACCTCGTTCAGCAGGTACTATAAATAATATAATAGACGCAATGGTAAGCGTATTCTTGGGTGTTTTAGGACAACATAGAACAGACGTTTCATATCCGTTTCCGACTTTAGGCAAGTACGAACTTTTCAGGACTGAAACATTTGGTTATTATAAGGCGTTAATACCATTAATTATATATATAATATTATTTGTTTATGATGATGCACACGTGTATCGTCTATTAGTAGCTATGGTGGTATTAATCTTGACCTTTGTTAATTCGAATTTTTATTTATTTTTGTTAATTTTAGTAGTCATACTTGCTTTGGAAATAGACAAACTATTTGCACCAAAAGATGCTTAAACATTTTCCTCTGCGATTTTGAATCGTGAAATGGCTTCGTCACTAACCTTTCCCTTCATATTGGTATCTATTTCTTCTTGTATCGGAACGCGACCATTTGCAGTATTAAATTCTTGGATGTGATCTTTTATCATTTGTATTTCTTTATTGATTACATCTTCCTTCATTTTCGCCTCGTTATTGCGTATTTGATCGATTTGCTGTTGTTTCAACTTTTCAGACGCTTCAAAATCGCGAAGCTTGAGTAGTTCATCCAATTTACTCTCATCCTCTTCCAATCGTTCTTTAATGGAGAAATCGATATTATTTTGCATCTCAATGCCTTCGCCAAAATCTTCCATAGATGTTTCCTGATCAATTTGTTTATACCAAGGATTTCGTGTAGCGTTACAACTGACAATAGTGCTACATATATCGGGTTTACGTAATTCGTCGTATATTTCGCGTGCTTCTGTATTGGGTTTACCTTGGAAGGTAGTTTTAAACATCCTAATAATATCGTCTTCGATGGGTGGACTGGTTTCCATTAATCTATCATATTCATTTCTACACATTTTAGTGAATTGACCAGCATCGGTTCTCTCGGAAGGATCCTTCGCCAGTTCAATCTTAATATTACGAGCAAACTTATCCCATGCGATTGACGAAACCCTGTACGCTTCATTAAGTTCTCCAATCTTCAAATATTGTTGTATGGTGGTTAATATACCGATAAATATATTGATAGAACCAATAATTGCTGGAGCATAAGCTTGCATTGAAGGTGGTAAGCTGGACTGAGCGAAAGATGCTGTTCCAGTTATAGTGGAAAGTGTAATAGCGGGTAATGTAAAACGTGCACTTAATTTACGATATTTTGCGTGTGATTTGGCACTTAACCACTTATACACTTTGGCAACATCGCACCATTCAACCAATATTTCTTCATTTTCGGGTGACCAATTTACCGGTTTATCCTTGGTTTTTTTTTCATTAGTGCTTCCATTAACACTACTGGTTTTTGATTGACTTTTTGACGAACCGTTTTCAGAAGGAGGTACAGGACTTGCACCATTACTACTTTCTTTGTTATTCATTATATATAATAACAAAGAAATAAAAGGGGTAATACCAAAAATTTAATTTAAACGCGATTACGACTATGTATGCCATAAACAAAAAAAACATTACTCGTCTTGAACAATTATATCATCGTTTTCCGAACTAACCTGATTTACGTCGAGTTCTTCACTAGACGAACCCTCAATTTCTTCTTGAACATTTATCGATTCCTTTTCTTGAACATTTATCGATTCCTTTTCCAAAGTAGGTGTCTGTTTTAATTCGAGCGCACCGGAACTCTTCAAATTAGACATTAATGTTCCGCTGTTAAATTTCTTCTTAATTATATTGAATTTTGCCATTGATTTGGTCTTTACATCTTTATGATTTACGAGAACCTCTTTATCAATATCACCCACAAATGTCTCCATTTTCGCCAATGTTTTATCTAAATAACCATTTTGTGAAGAATGATAAAATTGTAAATAACTATTATATAAATTAATCTGTTCGTAGATTAAACGATTTTCATAACCCAAGGTATCCAAAAAACTCGTTATAGAGAACCCTATATCACTGGACTCGTCTTGCGATTTTAACTCGGTATTCCGTCTTTCATAATAAGTAGTTAGTTGCTTTAAAATGGCTAAAATGTTATTATGTAATTTTAATAAATCATCTATTTTATATTCCACATTAGCATCGACATCTTTATAAGATGGTATGTTTTCCATATTATTAAGTCCTTCAATTTCAAATGCGGTTTCCTTACATTTTTCAACAATAACCATAAAAAGTTTATAGTAATCACCATACATGCGATTTGATACGGATTTAATAACTTGTTCGTAGTGCTCCAATTCAAGTAAAAGTATTTTATATTGGAAGAAAAACGAATCCAGACAGTAAATGAACATTTTTTTTTGATTGTTTTGAATGAGCGAACTATATTTCGCTTTCATTATCGTTAGTTTTCCTTCTAGCATTTTATATTTTTCCTTTATAGTCTTACGTTTCTCTATAATTTCATTAAATTCACTTGATAGTAATTGATAATCAAACATTCCTTTCTATACAATATCACATATTAAATTTTTTTATTATCATTACAATATTATAAAATTGAATTGTATATATTTTTAATCTATATAAGTAAACAATACAGATATCATGCACTTTACATACAACATTCATAAGAAAGACACATCAGCACCGACTGTTGTGAAAGCGAGTGACGAACTCGGTGTATTAAATATTACTACAACCGAAGGTCTACCTACAACGAAACCACAAGCGATCATGCTCGTAATAGATACATCTGCATCTATGAGTGATCGTTGTCGTGATGGAAGAACGAAGTTCGACCACGCAAAGTATACTCTTATTAAGATGTTAGAGGTGATGAATACATATACAACAGTAATTAAGATTGCTATAATGGGATTTGACGAAGCGAGTAATATAATAACTGAGTTCATTAATTTGAATGATAAAAATATAATTGAATTAATAAAAAGGGTAGATGAAATAAAATTGGGTAGTAGAACGAACATAGAATGTGCATTGAGAACAATACAAAGTACATTTGCCGAAGAATTTGATAATATTAAGGATTACACATGTACTCAGATCTTTATGACTGATGGTGAAGCAACCACTGGTATACGCGATAACGAAAGTCTAATGCAGTTGGTACCGGACAATGTATCAAAGAATGTATTTATCGGATATGGGTTGGAACATGATAGTTCATTGTTGACCGACTTGAGTAAAGCAATGACGAACGGCGAGTATCGTTTTATCGACGAGATAGAAAATTCTGGTTTAGTATATGGAGAAATACTACACTCTATGTTTTATAACTGTTATACAAATCCGGTTATAAAAACCCATGATTGTGTGGTGTATGATTGGAATACGAACAAATATTGTAATGAATTGAATATGAATGATATTCCTTATGGTTCCGAAAGAAGCATTTATGTGTCATTGCATCAAGATAAAAAGAGCACGGCAACGGTTGAGTTTTATTCAAATAATACATTGGTTCATAGTCAAATAATGAAAGAAGTAACTTCCGTCCGCGACTGTTCGAAAGCCGTATATAAGTTGAAGACAATGATGTTGTTATATGAAGCATCGCACATTGGAAAGAAAAGAGGGAAAGATTATATAAAAGATTATCAATACATCAAGACTAAATTGTCCGCCTTCATGAAACGTGTAAATTCATATATTAAAGATAATAATATGGAGAATAACGTAGAAATGAAACGTGTACAGGATGATATTTATATAGCATTCACCGCAATTGATACTCCATATTCTAAGATGTTTATTGGCGCTCGACAAATTTCAAGAGGTAATGAACGTGCTTATTCAACTGGCGTGAATAATATTACTGATTATGCATGTCATACACCATTATTAAATAATTTTGGATTTATTCAAAAAAATCAACTGCCATCACGAACAATGACGGTTCCTCCCCCCATTAAACATTGCGATGACATGTTTATAGAAAATGATTATGTCTCGCGAAACATTGGTGATATAATTATAGAAGATAATGATAATCCATTCCGCACGTATAGACAAAACGCAATTAACGCCCCCACCGATCGTGAAATACTGTTACGTGGAACATCAAGTATATCGGGTATTATGAGACAGGTAACTGGTTCTTAATGATTTGAGAAAAGATATTAATAAAAATAAATATATAAAAAGTTTATCTTATTTTTTGTATTGAAATGAGCCAATTGCCTGATAATTTCAAGACTACAATCAGCGATTTATTACACGATCTGAATAACACGTATCCGGAGTATAAAGATAAGTGGTCAATGTGGCAGAATTGTGCTGACACAGACCTGAAGGAACTCTACGAGTATATGTGCACAGTATTTCCAGAGCGTTTTTTTGATATCTTATATCAAAATACAGATATTTTTGAGAAAGATAGTGATGCAAATGTGCATTTTCTACCAGACGTAGATTTTAAACTACTTTTTAATTGCGAAGGTATTAGTGAAAATACACAAAAGACATTATGGAAGTATTTACAATTATTATTATTTATTACGATTGGTTCGGTGGATGATAAGAGTAAATTTGGTGATACGGCGAATATTTTTGACGGGATTAACGATGGAGACTTACAAGAAAAACTTCAGGAGACAATGGAGGGGTTAACTGGATTTTTCACCGATATGGAGACAGAAGATGTCTCTGGAAATAAAGAGGAGGTGCGGTTTGACGCTAGTGATAATACAATGCCTGACGCAGAGGGAATACACGAGCACCTGAAAGGTATTTTTGATGGAAAGATTGGAAAGTTGGCGAAGGAATTGGCTGAAGAAATATCCGTTGAATTTGAAGATATGATGAAAGATGATGCCAAGAATGCATCTCAGGAGGATATCATGAAGAAATTAATGAAGAATCCTAAACAGATGATGGATATGGTAAAGAAAGTAAGTGGAAAACTACAGAATAAAATGGACAGTGGTGAAATTTCAAAGGACGAATTAATGAAAGAGGCGGGAGATATACTGAGTAAAATGAAAGAACTTGGTGGTTCAAAAGAAGTAAATGAAATGTTCAAGAAATTTGCAGGAGGAATGGGTTTAGGTAAAAATGCCAAGATCGATATAAATGCTCTTAAAAGAATGACTACTCAGGAGTCAACACGTGATAGATTACGTAAGAAGATGGATCAAAAGAAATCGTCAAATTTAAAGAGAGATCCTGTTACGGGTAAAATGGTCTTTACAACAGATGATGGTGTAAAACAGGAACGCAGTTCAGTAGAACAATCCCGTATGGAGGAAGAATTAATCGCTGCGTTTAGTAGCGATGTTCCAAAGACGAATACAGAGAAAAAAAAGAAAAAGAAAGGTAAGAAAAAGGGAAAAGGAAAAAAATAAACAAGTAGTATATAATGAGATTTCTTAAATTCATAAATATTCCGGTTTTTCTTATTAGTTTAGCATTTGGATTATTCGCGGTTTATATTACAGGTCCAGATAATAGAAAGATTATTGTATATCCTACACACGAAAATGTTGATTCTATACAATATCGTGATAAGGCAAGTAATTGTTTTTCATTAGAAGAAAATGAAGTGGAATGTCCTAGCGATGCGAGTAAAATATCTAAATTGCCTGTACAATCATAATAACAATAAATTACGAAGATTTTTTATTGTTATCATATAATATATAAATGAACTTCCAAAGACTATTAAACACCAAATTAGGACAATTTTTTATATCAGTATTACTGGGATTAGGTTTAGCTACGTTATTTCATCGTGCATGTAATGATAAGAATTGTATCGTATTTAACGGACCAGTATTAAAGAATTTCGACGATAAGATTTATAAGTATGACGGTAAATGTTATAAATATAACGCATCTTCGTCTAAATGTGACACCGATACAAAGAAAGTATTAGATATTGCAGTTGAAGATGATATAGAAGGTGCGCCACCAAGTAGTACAGGTTTATCATTTTTAGGCAACAATGAGTAATTATATGTATTCGTTATTACATTATTATTTTGATAATGTGATATAATATAATTATGGCAGAACATACTACTCGCATTGATCAATTGCCTGATAATGTAACAATGCAAGTCTCTGGTGGACAGACACAGATGGGCATAGAAGGTAATTACGCACCAATGAATGTTCATCCAAATCCATATGGTAACGAATTACAACCGCATAATGTACCTATGCCCGAAAGTACTCCACCGAAAAATAACCATGAAATACAGGGAATATTAAAAATGTCAAGCGAGGATAAAGAAATGTTAAACAATACACCGCGAATTAGGTTACCAACGCGAGATCTACCTATGGATGAGGACGAGTATTTACATGACGAAGAGATTACAGGGAATTATATACCCAAAGTGAAATTCAAGGATGACTTTGTAAGAGATTACGAGGAAATAACAACCGAAAAAATACTCCAGCGTGAGAGAAACAAACAACACGAGAGCACAGTAGATCGCATCTTATCTGATCTGCAAGTTCCTTTATTAATAACGATGTTATTCTTTCTTTTTCAGTTACCTACAGTTAATACATTATTTTTCAAGCGCTTTGCGTTCTTATCTATTTATAACAGCGATGGTAATATAAATTTCTTTGGTATAGCATTAAAGAGTATTATTTTTGGTAGTATATTCTACCTACTTCAGAAGACCGTGAACGCATTGGTAGATATTTAACTTTAGAACAAGATAATAGAAATTTATAAGGTGGTTTATCACAGCAATTATTGACACATTGACAATTCATATTGGGACCTTTTATATAAGCACATAGAGGTCTGAATATAACTTCCTTGAACGAATTCTTGGTAAAAATAAGATATGTTTTATACATTGAAGTTTTTGGATAATATATGAATTAATCATCTATTATCAATTTTATCGTTTATACACATATATTTATATGCTGTAAAACTATAATGGGAGATTATAATTATATAAGTTCCGACGACGATTTCCATTCGTGTGTAATATCTATCAATTACGAGGAAACAAAACGAGAACCCGATGATAGTGATATGATTATATATAAAAATGGTGTATTGAATAACATACTTACTACGTCAAAAGGACATAGTTGTACTATTCCAAACTGGGGTACTCGATATACTTTCCATAGTCGCCATATGAATTATATAATGAATATATCTACAACAGGAAGTTTAATAAAGTATAATACGGTTGTGAATGGACGTATAATACAGATTGTTAGAGAACCTCCAATAAATAACGTCTTTAATGTAATTTTAAGTATAGATGAAAATATAACTTCAAGAAAAATGCCTTCATATAAGGGATTTTTCAAAGGGTATGTAATGAAAACAAAACCTGTATTTACAAAAACATATGCGTCTGCAAAAAACATATTATTTGATGATGTTCTTCAATTATGGAAGACCGGTTCTCGTAAATATAGTTTGGATTATAGATATGATAATCAAAAGATACATATAACCGAAGATATCGCATTCGCAATAGCAACTACAATGTTTCATGACAATGAATGATTAGAATAAGAATTCACTACTTGCGCGCGTGTTTTTTTTTGTTTTATTTTTTCGTGTCTTTTTCTTCGGCGGTTTTGTCTTTACTTTTGCATTCTTTTCAAGGTCGACAATATATCTGAGAAACCATAAATTAAACTCTCTAGAATTTTTCTTATTTTTCAACTCATTATACTTCTTATTTTTTTCTGCTAATATAGTCTCCAAAGTTTCTTGTTTTCCTTTACACTTCAAACTGAAACGTTTGAGAACCCCTTTCTGTGCCAGACGATTTTTCTGCTCTACATCAAATAAGTACTTTGACATACATAATATACGATCTTTATAATGATAAGGTTCATTTGAATAATAGAAAGCCAAATAGAAACTCATCATGGTATCAATAGTAGCGACATTTATATTTTTACCATCTATATGTATAGTATTATAATTATGACATGCAATAGGTTTATAAATGAATGCGAGTGTTTCAACGCCAACTGATATTTCAACGCGCATCGGAATGATTTCTCCAATCGCACCACGTTTTGTTATCTTAATATCAGTATATCCATTTGACCGCAATTGTTCTTTCAATATCGCTGCAGTTTGTTCGGGTTCTTCTGATAAAACATCAAAATCTGGTATTTTTTCAATTTGCTTTTTACTATTATTGGCCATATGCTTTGAATACAGTCTTGCTGCATATCCACCAAAGAATACTACTTCTTGGTTTATGAATGAGTCACGTATAGTATAATATAATTTTTCAGAATTCAATTTAACATTTTCCAGTTTCCTTTGAAAGTCCACCGTATCGCATTTACTTTTTGATTTCAGAGGATAATGTTTATTCAATAATACCAATCGTTTGAGAACCTTCTCCCAACGTGATGTATCACCTGCGGGTCGTGATAATTCTAAATACATAGCCATTCTAAGAAAATTTGGCGGAGCATAATTAATACCCGATATGTTTATAACTTCTTGGTTAATCTGTTTATAAATAGCACTGTTTAATTGTGTTATATCAGCAATTGGTATATAATTTACATAAACCTTATAAGTTCCGTAATGTACTCCCGCTCTCGCCCCAACATTTAGAAAACCTCTTTTATAATACATATCGGCTAACTCAACTGCATCATCCATTGCATTCATTGAATAAAAGTCGTAGTCAGGTATTTCACTTGCGAAATTATAAAATTGTGAATTTTTTGGTAAAATATTATTAATGGCGGTTCCACCATAACAAATTAACTTTTTGGTTCTCAGGAATTCTTCGACAATGGATACTATTTGTTTTACGTCGCTATTTTCTAACAAGCGTTCTCCTTTAATACGATCACCTTGATCAACTGCTGTACGTAAAATAGCCAATTCACAATCTTGAAATGACATATTATTATTACATTCTGGTGCGCTAAATTTTGTGCGACGGTTATTTAATATTCTATTTTTTTTACTAGTTTTATTATATTTTTTGGGCATATTGAAATATACAATTATATATATTTCAATTAGAAAATAACTATCGCATCATTGACTGGTTTATATAGTTTCTAGCATCAACAAGAGGTATAAACGCAGATTTAAAATTTTTAAACATATTTATATATTCGGGTTTAGTTTCTAAATCAGGAACTTGAACTATTTGAACGTTACGTTTATGAATGTTATTAATCATCATTTTCTTTATATTTGTCGCATCCGATGGAACGATTGTAGTTTTCATTATAGAATCTGATAATGTACCATCGTCTTTATTTTTACTGTAAGGAACATTATAGAACTTATCATTTGAGACATTATTATAATCGTTAATTTCTATATTAACAACACTATTTAATTTAGACTCGCGATAACTGTCTGTATTGAAAGCACTTCTGGTTAAAACAATAATTACTTTATTACTCAACTCTCCTAATATGGTATCACCTGTAACACATCGCTCACACTGAACCTTTTTTGTTAAGTCTTGTTCAATCTTAGCATATGCAGTGTTCATATCTTTTTTTATTTTTGATATAGAAGTTTCGTAATTAGCATTTGAAGCATTTAAGTCACCCAAGTCTTTTTGTAAGTTAGCATTTTCCAATTGATTATCTAGAACACTCTGTCTTAATTTATCAATTTCGCGTTGAGCATCCGGACTAGCACCAGGGAAAGGTTCCGTTGCTTCAAAACGACGAATATTCAACTCCTCGGTTTCGTCTTTTGCACTTGAATTTATTGCTTTACCTGCTTTGGTTGCTTGTTTTGCTCGTTTACTAGTATCCTTATTTTGCTGTCTTTCACTTTCATCTTCTAATGTTGTTAACTCTTTCTCTCTAGTAGCGAGTTGATCCTCTATTTTTTTTCTTGAAATGTCTATCTGCCTTTGAAATTTTGCATTTCCATTAAATTTTTTCATTAGTTCTGTTGCTTTTTCGTCAAATTTTTTTATATCCTTCTTTAATTTCAAAACCTTTTCCTGTACCTTTTCGATTTTACTATATATATCATCATCTTCCATGCCTTCAATAATACGAGAATTAGAATTAGAATGGTATGCAGAAGTTAAGGAAGTTAAATTTTCATACAATTCATTCTCTGTTCCTAAAACCTTAGTCATCGGTTCTAAACCCTCTTTTTTTGTTTTAGATGTATCTGTAATCACACTAGTTTTGAATTTATTCATTTTGTTCATCACTGCAGTTTTTACATCACCCAATAATGTTTGAATTTTCCCCGGTTCGCTATATAATGACGCACTACTAAACGTGTTATTGATGGATTTATGTATGTTATCATAAATTCCCGAAGACATTTTACTACCAATGCGAATATTTATAAAAAAGGGCATGTTTGCGTTTCCGCTTAGATTACGTTTATTTCTACACATTTCTAGAGCAGTCTCTAATTTAATAGTTTCCGATACATATGGAATACCAGTTTCCTTTTCAATCACATTAAAATCTAACCATCTCGCACCACTTCTAATAACATTTTCTATATTTTCTATATTTTCTACTCCACTGGAAAATAGTGAATTCGAAGAAGCCATAATACATAATTTTTTCATTGGTTGCTCCAATATTGTATCAGATGTGTTAATTATATTATCCATGTTCTCTGCGCCTTCGCGATGAAGTTCGCTTCTTTCCTTCAATAGAGTATAGACTACTACCGAAGTTAATAATATAATTGTGACTATTAATATTTTTATAAGTATATTCGTCATATATATTACTATACTATAAAGTAATATAAATTGTTCTCCTAATATATATATAAATTCTATAATGGCAGGAGGATTACTAAATTTAATAGCAGAAGGCACACATAATGTTATATTAACTGGTGAACCGACAAAGACGTTCTTCAATGTTACATATTCTAAATATACTAATTTTGGACTTCAAAAATTTAGACTAGATTATGACGGTATGCGTGAATTGAGAAGTAATACTGATTCTACATTTAAATTCAAAGTTAAACGATATGGTGATCTACTAATGGATACATATTTGGTCGTTAATCTACCTGATATATGGAGTCCTTTTTATAATCCAAAAGCAGGATCATTTGATAATGATACTATTGAAGGAAGCGATTGGGAAAATACAGATGGACGATGGGCACCTTACGATTTCAAGTGGATCGAGAACATAGGTACTCACATGATAAAAGAAGTGGAAATTACGTGTGGTTCTCTAACATTGCAGAAATATACAGGTGAGTATTTAGCTGCAATGGTTGAACGTGATTTTGATAGTGAGAAAAAAAGACTTTTTAATCAGATGAGTGGTAATATAAACGAACTTAATGATCCCGCATTTGCTCTAGGGCGCATCAATACATATCCTTCAGCATTTTATACCCGTAATGCAGTGGGAGCAGAACCATCCATCAGAGGCAGACCTATATATATACCTATTAATACATGGTTTACATTAGATAGTAAATGTGCGTTTCCTTTAGTATCATTACAATATAGCGAATTAGAAATTAGTATTACACTGAGACCGATTAAAGAATTATTTATTGTGCGAGATGTTTTTGACGCAACAAATGAATTTCCTTATATAGCACCAGATTTCAACGAAGATCGATTACAAATGTATCGTTTCTTACAATCTCCACCTCATCCTATAGTCAATTCAGTAAAATATGATACGAAAATTAATACATGGAATGCTGATATACATATGGTGTCTACATATGGATTTCTCTCAAAAGATGAGGCACAACTATTCGCAATGAAAGAACAAATGTATCTTGTTAAAGACGTTTTCCGTTATGATTTCCAAAACGTTACTGGTTCTAAAAAATTAAATTTAACATCATCTGGCATGGTTTCCAATTGGATGTTTTTTTTACAGCGCAATGATGTAAATATGCGTAATCAATGGAATAATTATACAAATTGGCCATATGGTAGACCTCCTATTGCGATTACTAACGCAGTATCCGATGTTTCTGGAAATGAATATTTTCCACAAACGATACGTGACGAAATATATAATCTAGGAATTGTAAGCGGTCCTAGACAAGACCCCAAATCAAGTAAGAATACAGGATTTTTTATGACAGGAGATTTCAGTGTAGAGAATCATAAACATATCCTACAAACTATGGGTATATTATTAGATGGTGAATACAGAGAAAATACAATGACACGCGGTATATATGATTATATTGAAAAATATGTTCGCACTAACGGGTATGCAAAAGAAGGTTTATATTGCTATAATTTCTGTCTTAATACTGACCCTCGTGAATATCAACCGTCGGGTGCCATTAATATGAGTAAATTTAAAACAATAGAACTCGAAATCACTACACACGCACCTGCATTTAGTGAAGCAAGTGATTTTAAAACTATTTGTGATGGTGATGGTAATATTATAGGAACAAATAAATCGAGTTGGCGACTTTATGATTATAATTATAATTTGACATTATTTGAAGAGCGATATAATGTGCTATCTTTTGTTTCTGGACAATGTGGAATGATGAATGCGAGATAAGGATTTAGTATATTCGCCAATTACTATATATTATATTATCAATATATAGTAACTATAATATGTCCCAAGTGGATACAAAATGGAAAAAAACATATAAAAGAAAAGTCAACACTGAAGGTTTGAAAAATAAAGAAGGTAAAA
>Ga0181387_1000144_pt1 | contig 16101 bp, 21 predicted proteins | sample 10SPOviralmetaG_FD_130119 | JGI IMG/M metagenome (GOLD analysis project Ga0181387, IMG submission 130119) | Marine viral communities from the oligotrophic San Pedro Time Series (SPOT) site, San Pedro Channel, CA, USA - 10 SPOT_SRF_2010-04-27 | ecosystem: Environmental > Aquatic > Marine > Strait...
ATTAAGAATTGCTGATAATAACGATAATAGATTAGAAGTAAAATACGGTACAGACTCTAGTACTACACATTTGAACAACGCGCCGGCAAGTAATCATATAATTGGTAGAGCCGGTGATTTATTTATAAAAAATAGAGCTAGAACAAGAGATATACTGTTTCAAGCAGACGACGGGCAATATGACGGAAATGTAGCTACATACTTTAGATTAGATGGAAGTATGGCAGACGTTGGCACTACTTCTTATTATACTCGTTGGGGTAATAATTCACATATAGTCCTTGGTAATAGCGCAAATACTAATAGCCTTGATTTTAGTATGTATCATGATGGTAGTGATACATACTTAATAAATGGTTCAAGTTTTTTATATGTTGAAAGTAAAGGCGGCGTTAGTATTGAAAATAAAAGTGGAGGCTCTGGTAATATTGAAATAATACAATCTGTAGTTGATGCAGACATTGAGATAAAAGGTTCTAATGGAAATTATTTTAAAGCAGATACTAGTGCTGGTGCAACTATTTTTTCTTTACCAGTAGAAGTACCTTTAATTCCAGCAGCAAACGCAAACGCCGCGTCTAAGCAATACGTAGATCAACAAATATCAAGCGTAGCTTCTGGTTTAGTTTTCATAAGTACATGGGACGCTTCTTCCGCGCCTGGTGGTAACCCTGATTTAACAGCGGCTGATAAAAAAGTTGTAGGTCATTACTATGTTGTATCTGTAGCAGGTAGTGCAACTCCAAACGGAGTAGGTACTTTACCAAATTCTTGGAACGTAGGTGACTGGTGTATATACGTAGAACAAGGAGCGACTGATCGTTGGGAAAAACTAGATCAAACATTTGTATCAGGAGCAGGTGCTGCTGGGCAAGTAACTTTTTGGAATAGTCAAAACGAAGTTGCAGGTGATAATAATTTTTTCTGGAACAATACGAGTAAAAGATTAGGTGTTGGAACTAATGCTCCTCAAGTTAAATTACATGTAGCAGGAACAGGAGCACCTGATATAAGAATACAAGATTTAGATGGTACAAATCAATTTATTTCAATAGGACATAACAATGGCAGCACTACTTATGTATCTCGTAATAATACTTCTTTTGGTACCCACGTTTTTTATGGTGCAAATGGTTCTGTAACTACAGAAAGGATGCGTATAGATTCTGCTGGTGACATATTCATATCTCCAAGAGCTACAGCTGCTAGTTCTGGTAGTGGAATATTATACTTTAAAAATGTAGATGATAACTCAGCTACTATAAACGGAGGTTCAATACGTACAGTAGATAGTACTAATAATCCTTCTGGTGCGGATATGCGTTTTCAAGTAGCTAATGATTCTGGTACTTTATTTGACGCTGTTACTATAGATTCTAATGGATTTATGGGTATTGGAACTACTGCTCCAGACTATTATTTAGATGTAAGTACTTCTGCTAGAATTAACAGTTCATTAAGTAACGGTGTTCAATTAGTTATAGATAATAGTAATACTACAGATGCTGGTACAGAAACGTCCGAGTTAAGATTTAGACATTATAGAAGCTATGTAGCTGGTCAAAATGATGCTGGTAGTGTTATAGTAGGTAAAGAAGAAGCTTGGGACGCAGCTGGTGATAGAAATTCTTATATGTCATTTGGTACTAGAGCAGGTACTGCTGGTGTAACTGAAAAAATGCGTATTACCTCCGCAGGTAACGTAGGTATTGGAACTACTACTCCTTTAGCTAATTTAGATATTTCAAACGATTTGGGCACTGTTTATCAGCAATGGAGTTATGATAATCCAGGAGCAGGAAATTATAATTTAACTTTATCTGAAACTGTAACAGCTGGAAACGTAAGGTTTTGTTTTAACCAAAGAAACGCAGGAGTTAATTATTCAGATGTATTAGTGTTTAATCAAGGCAATGTTGGTATTGGAATTGATAATTCAGCGACTAAGTTACATGTATCTTCTGGAATTGGTCGTACAGATACTAATAAAAACTACACACAATTTATATCAAGTAACGATGCTGATGATTTTTTATTTGGTATGGCTATTGCCCATAAAGGAGGCACAACTAGTTCTGATAGATACGTGTCTATAGATAGTGTAAGTTATAAAAAATCTACATCAGCTTTTTCAACTAGTGGTGACCTTGTTCTTCAACAGTTAGGTAGCAACGTAGGGATTGGAACTACTAGTCCTTATGCTAAGTTATCTGTAAAAGATGGCACAGATATAAATCTTGGAATTAAAATTGGGCAGACTGACCCAACTGCTGTAATGTTAAATGCTTACAATGACGCTGTTACAGCCAATATTCCAATGGAATTTAGAGCATCTAAGTTTAATTTTGAAAATGGCAACGTAGGTATTGGAACTACTACTCCTGGGGAAAAATTTACAGTGGAAGGTGATGGATCTTATATGGAAATTACTCATCCAACAGCTACTAGTTTTAGTGGTATTAAATTCTCTGAAGGAGGTACTCCTCAAGGGTCAATACAAAGTATAGGATCAACATTTGCCACTACTGCAAGAAGAGATAATTTTGAAATATTTCATAACACTGGTGGTAATTTAACTCTACAACATAGTGGAGGAAATGTGGGTATTGGAACTACTAGTCCTTTATTAAATTTGCAAATTAATTCAGTTACAGATTCAAATGCAACCATAGCTTATTCTGAAAACAATACGTTAAAATGGTATACAAGACACAATGCTTCTGATGATAGTTTTCAAATTGTAGATGTACCAAATGCAACTGCTGCTTTAAATATTGCGAGTGGAGGAAATGTAGGTATTGGAACTACTAGTAGCCCGGGTGCTAAACTAGAAGTAGCTAATGCAGCTGAAGGAACTTATTTAATTGTTGGTGGTGACAACGCGTCTAACTCTAGAGCTTTAGCGTTTACATCTTCTACTTCAGGACTTACAAACGGCGCATTACACACTATAAACGCACAATCAGGAAATGGTATAATTGCTCTTGCAACCACAAGCACAGAAAGAATGCGCGTAGATAATGCAGGCAACGTGTTATTTGGAACTACAGGAATACCAAACGGAACTTCTGTTTATGGTAGTGGATTTATTCAAGAAACTGATGATAGAGCTACACTTTTTTTAGCAACATCAAGAAGTACAGCGGCAGCTTTAATTATATTTAAAAATCCAAACGGAACAGTTGGAAGTATATTTACAAATGGTTCTGCAACTACGTTTAACACATCTTCTGATTACAGGTTGAAAAAAGATCTAAAAGATTTTGATGGTCTTGATAAAGTTTCTAAAATTCCTGTGTACGATTTTAAATGGAAAGTAGATAATTCTAGTTCTTATGGAGTTATGGCTCATGAGTTACAAGATGTATTACCGGATGCGGTTTCAGGTGAAAAAGACGGAGAAGAAATGCAAGGAGTAGATTACAGTAAAATAGTACCACTATTAATTAAATCAATACAAGAACTTGAAGCTAAAGTAAAAATCTTAGAAAACAAGTAATAATAGACATATACCTGCTCGGTTAAGAGCGTAAAACCAAATATAAACTTAAAACCAAAATTATGACGTTTTATTATCAGACTAGAACGTGGAATAGTCAACCACAAATTTCAGAAGAAACCATTGACCTTTGGAAACATCTTTCAGAAAAATCAAACTGGAGGATAACCCAATTACCAAACGGTTTTTATCAAACTGAATACCAAGATCCAAATGAAGATGCTTGGCACGACGTTACAAGGCGTGAAACTATAGAAGGAGCAGAAACTGCTATCGATGGATCGGTAGAGCATTATGCTAAAAAAGTAGATTTCTTAAAAGGCCCGAAAGTCGTGAAAACCTTTAAATAATAAATACAATACAATTTAATCATGTCAAATCTAATAGTTAAAAATCTTAACTTCGGTAACGAAGCTAGGAATAAAGTATTTGAAGGGATAACAAAACTCACAACTGCTGTTAGCTCCACACTCGGAGCTAGCGGTAAGTGTGTGATGCTAGAAGATGCTACAGGTAAACCAATTATTACAAAAGATGGTGTAACAGTAGCAAACTCAGTAATCTTGTTAGATCCTGTAGAAAATATGGGTGCAACACTTTTAAAAGAAGCTGCACGTAAAACAGTTCAACAAGCCGGTGACGGTACCACAACAGCAACAATACTAGCACATGCTATATTATCCCACGCATACGAAGTTGCTGATAAAACAAACTCAAGGTTGTTAAAAGAAGGTATAAACTCAGCTGTTGAAAAAACAATAAAATATTTAGAATCAATATCTGTTCCTGTAAAAGGAGATATGATTGATCAAATAGCTACAATATCAACCAACAATGATCCTGAATTAGGTAAACTAATTGCAGATGCTTTTAGAGCTGTAGATCTTACCGGTGTAGTTATGATGGAACCTTCACCAATTGGTAAAACAGAAGTTGAAGTAATAGAAGGTTCACAATATGATAAAGGACTTACAAATAGACATTTCATTACAAATGCTGATACTGCTTCTGCAGAACTAGAGAATCCATTAGTACTGTTAATTGAATCTAAAGTAGATACAATAAGGCAAATACAAACAGTGCTAGAGTACGTAATAAAAAACAATAAACCTTTGCTTATTATTGGCGACTTAGAACAAGGTGTTTTATCTGCTCTAGCTATGAATAAAATAAAAGGCAATATAAAAGTTAATGTTGTAAACGCACCTACATACGGTGTAAATAGAAAACAACTACTTGATGATTTGTCTTTACTTACAAGTGCTACAATTATAAACGAAGATCTTGGTGATGACTTAGATTTAGTTAAAGTAGAATACTTAGGTAAATGCTTAAAAAGTATTACAACAGATAATGAAACTATTTTACAAGTTAGTGAAACATCTGACGAAGTAAAAGAAATTATTAAAGATATAAAAGATAAGTTATCTGAAAAGAATACAGCTTATGAAGTAGTTAAGTTAGAAAAAAGACTAGCGATGTTAGCTGCTAAAATAGCAATAGTAAAAATAGGTGCAAACTCTGACGTTGAACTAAAAGAAAAACAAGATAGAGTTGAAGATGCTATATGTGCTACTAAAGCTGCAATAAAAGAAGGGATAGTTCCAGGTGGTGGTATTGCTCTACTAAACGCTGCTTTAAATATGAAGGAGAAAAATGTTGGAGAAAAAGTTTTAGGTAAAGCTATATTATCCCCATTTAAAACAATACTAGACAATGCAGGTTTTAAGGAATATACAATTCCAGCCGAAGATGGTCATGGTATTAATGTTGTTACAGGAAATATGGTACATATGATTGATAACGGTATAATTGATCCGTTATTGGTTACAAAAAGCGCTCTTCAAAATGCAGCTTCAGTGGCTACTACTATTTTATCAACCGATTGTGTAATTAATAATATTAGAGTTGATGAAAGCAGTAGGTAGAAACTTAATAATAAAAATAAAAAAAGAAGGAACTACCAAAACAACAGGTGGTTTACTTCTTGCAGAAAAACAACGTGAAGACATTAGATATGTAGAAGCTGTTGTAGTTTCTGCTGGTGAAGATGTAGCTGGTATTAAAGTAGATGATAAGATATACTTTGATAGACATGCTGGACATAAAATAGAAATAGACAAAAAATCATATCGAGTAATTAAAGCACAAGACATAGTTGTTGTATTATGAAACTAAATGCTAGTGATATTAAGAGTTTAAACTTAATGAAGCATTATCGTATTATAAGAAAATGGGCTTGTAAAAACAATGATTTAAACGATAGTGATTTAGAATTATTAATATATCTAGACTGTATAGATTTATTTACAATAAAAGATTTCAAAATAGGTACATATGCTTATAGTTGGGATAACAGAAGGTGGAATAGATTAATACAAAATGATTGGATAGTTGTTTGGCGTAATAGAAACAGAACAACTCAAAAATATAATATATATAAAGTTTCTTTTAAAGGTAAGCAACTTATAAGTAGAATATATAGAATCATGCTTGGTCAAGAAGATATAAATATCGGTAGTAGAAACAAACTTATAACTGGTGGTTCTTACACTGATAAAGTAATGACAAAAGCAATTTATAATATAAACAAAGATAAAACAAGGTAATTATGGGAACAGGCAAAATGAAAAAAATGTCAAGACAACAGCAAAAAGCAGTTGGAGCTTCAATGAATGAAGCAGCTGGTAAAATGCTGTCACCATTAGGATTTGGAACTGCAGGTTTATTCGGCAGTATGGGGGGTAATCAAATGATTAACTCTTTAACTAACGCTAATGCTATGGCGGCTCAACAAGCAGCGGCAAGAGCTCAAAACACCATGGGTGGTGGAGGCATGAACGACTACAGCCAACCTATAATGACAGGTAGTTTAGATCCAATGACACAACAAATTGGTCTAGGTATGTTTGGTAGCGCGAACGCTAGACAAAGAGCATTAGCTGGTTCTGGATTGATGATGGATGTTACAGGAGAAAAAAACGAATTTACATTAGAAGAATTAAATAAAAGATCTAAGGAACAAGATTCAATATCTAAAAAACAAGCTTTAAAATTACCTCAAAAAGAAGGTTTAGGAAATCCTGATTATGAAATGGAAGAGGAACAAAGATTTGCTGGAGATGATGGTTATGAATATCCAAAAAAAACAAAATAAATAAATAAATTATGAATCACAAACATGTAAACGACCCACACGCTGAAAAAATGGGTAAAGGTAAAGTTGGTATAGTAGGAGAATCTCATATATGGGATGGTCCTTTGAGCCAAAAAGGTAGGCTACACGTACCGGGTTCTAGTTCTGGTATTACAGGTATGGAAGTTTTAAAAGATCCATCTATGTATAAAGCTGGACCTATAACTCAAATTGCTAAAGGAAGATAATTATGAGCTACTACCAAACTAATAGTCCTTTTTTAAAAGAAGGATTTCCAGAAATAAAAGAAGAAAATAAAGGTAAATTCACTAGATGGGTAAAAAAGAATATGCCTGGTAAATCAACATGCGAAGCAGCTAGTTCTGTAATGGCTAAAAAAGATAACTACAGCGAAAGTGTAGTTAAAATGGCTAACTATGCTAAAAACTTCGGTTGTTCAAAAAAATAAATTATGAGTTCACCTTTTCAAAAAATGTTTACTACTAAAGCACCTTTTCACCAAGGTGGGTATGTAGGTGGTGGTGATATTGCTGGAGCGCAATACGTGCCAACTGGTAGTATGTATGCTAATATGTTTGCTAAAATAGGACAAGCTGTAAGTGATATAGGAGCTAACAAAAAGAAAAAAGAAAATGAAGGTTTATATACTACTTGGTTAGCTGGTCAAGTAAATCCAACTCAAGAAGAAAAAGAAGCTAAACAAATAGAATTAGGACTTAAAAAAATAAATTAAAATGGGACACAAAGGATACTACGGACAATACAGTGGAAACTCTAAGTTTTCAAAAGATCACGCTCACACAAGAGTAACATCTGGTAATTATAAAGCAACTGAAAGAGATGACGCTGCTCATATTGATTATCTAAAAAGAGATATTAAATATGATGACAAACACGGTCACAGTGATGAGAAAATGACTGCTGATGAAAAGCATATATCTAAATTAGCAGGTGATATGAAGTATGATAAAAAACACCATGGTTCTCCGGCTAAAAATACAAAAGAAGCTAAAATTGATCCCGCTTTAGTAAAAGAAGCAGTAGAAAATTTTGATATAAGAAAACCAAAAACTCAAGGTGATAGTATTCAGCTTACAGGAACTATGAGAAAAATGGGTTCATCTCCACAATCAGAAACAGATTCTAGATTTAGATATTACGAAAAAGCAGGACCAAAAGGAGGTTTAAAATCTATGGAAGAAAGAATTGCTGAAAAAAAATTAAAAAGAAGCACGCCTACGCAAATGCATTGTACGGGTAAAAGAAAAAAATAACTAATAAAAACTAATATTATGCCTTACGGAAAAACACCCGCTAAAATGGGACACAAAGATTCTGCTATGGAAATGAGTCCTTATAAAATGGGACACAAATCAGCTATGAAAATGGAATCTGCTAAACAAGAAAGAAAAGATTTATTACAAGATAACCCAGTTGCAAAAGACGCGAGTGGAGGAAGATCATGGATGTCTAAACATTCAAAATCAGGAATGGGATCAGCAATGAAAATGGGTCATTCACCAATGGAAAAACATGATGGTAAAAAATTTGAAGATAAAGGATTTATGGATTCACATTTTCCATCTGGAGCACCTAGAAAATAACAGTGCGAGAACTGTATAAAACTCGGCCAAAACACTAACACTAACACTAACACTAACACTAACACAATGGCAAAATTTATCGAAATTACAGTAACAAGCGGAACAGCGCATTTAGCTGGTAAAAAATTAATCAATGTTGAAGATGTATCGTTTGGTAATTGTAGCGCTGCTAATACTGTTAAACTATTTTTAGGAACAGGAGCAAAGCATATTGCACTTACAACAACTGCAGCTAAAGGTATTGATGTATTAAATGCTTGCAACGCGGCTATGACAGCTAACCCAGGTGGAATCAAAGCTAAAGTACAACTACCAGCTGGAGTAGAAATTACAGCAGTAGCAGTAGCATAATCATGAAATCAACAGGTTTAGGAGACGATATAGAAAAGTTTACTAAAGCTACTGGTATCAAAAAAGTAGTAGACACAGTTAGCAAGGGACTTAATATCCCTTGCGGCTGCGCTGCTAGAAAAGGAGCATTAAACAAAATATTTCCTTATAAAAAATAATATGGCTTTTAAATTAACTAATCCTCCATATAATATGGATAGTACTCCAGTTTATCATGTAGACATGGAAGACGGTGTAATGGGTAAAGCTAATAATAATGGTACGATTATTATAAATAAAAACGTTAAGCCAGAAGACGAGCAAGACGTAGTAAATCACGAAATGGTGCACATAGATCAAATGCGTAGAGGTGATTTAGATTATGATGATAATTATGTATATTGGAAAGGTAAAAAATATTCTAGAGCGACAATGAAAGAAGGAGCTAAGAATTTACCTTGGGAAGCAGAAGCATATAGAAAATCATGAGTAAAAAGAAATTTAAAGATACAACTGTTGGTCAGCTATTGTTTGGCGCGGCATCTGTAATTAATCCTACATTAGGTAGTGTATTACAGGGTGTTGCCTCTCCAAAAGAAGCTATCGAAGCTATTACTAAATCTGATGCTCCTGCAGAGGATAAAGTAAAACTACAACAAATAATATACGATCAACAAAATAAAGAAATACAAGCTATCACTTCAAGATGGCAATCTGATTCCATGTCTGATTCATGGATGTCTAAAAACGTACGACCATTAGTATTAGTATGGTGTATAATAGTTTTTTCATTTGCTGGAATATTAGACAGTGTTGAAAGTATACCATTTACAATACATGATAACTGGAACTCAACTTTTGAGAATGTCATGATGGCGGTCGTTTTAGCCTATTTCGGAGGACGCACGACTGAAAAAGCAAGTAATATATTTAAGAATAATAAAAATTAAAATGAACAATATGTCAAAAAATCAACCAATAAGTTCGGTAGATGTAATACCAAGTGACACTATAAATATACCTGAACCAGGTAGTTATTTAAGTGGAGCTAGTAGCACAAATAATCTTACGCTAACAACTGCTGGTGCTAAGTTTGTAGACGGTACTTCTTCAGTTGGTAAATATCAAGTAGTTGCTGGTGGAGACGTTGTAATAGCTGGTACTGAAATGGCACTTATAACATCTGTAACAGGTAATACAACATTAACATTAGCAGCGCCTGGTATAACAGCAGCTGCGCCTTACAATTATAAAATATATAGAGGTAATGGTGGTATTCCTGGTACTAATGAAGGTAATAGTGGTTATAGCTTATACGTAGGTGGTACAGGTGATGTAACTGCAATAACTCAGCAAGGTGAAGAAATAGTAATGAAAAACATTGGTAACGCTTCATTTATACCTCAACAAGTTATTAGAGTAAAAGCAGCTGGTACTACAGCATCGGATATAAAAGCACTTTCATAACATGTCTACTATATTAGAGAACGCGATAGCGGTAGGAGCTCTTCCTATTGATCCAGGTTCTGGTAGTTCACCTAGTGTTGACTTTATTCTAGGTGAAAACGGAATAGACTTTCTTATAGGAGAAAACACAAGTCCTTCACTTAAATTCATGATCAAAAATCCATAATCCATGGCAAATATAAAATTCTCAGATTTTACAGTCGGTAATACCGAAGGAGATATAGACTTTGTAGTAGGCTACAAGGGAGCTAATAATATTCAAATATCCCCAACTAATTTACTTGCTAGCGCACTAGGTAATTACTTACCACTCGCTGGTGGTAGAATGACTGGAAATGTTATTTTTAATGACAATGTACAAGGACTATTTGGTACAGGTTCAGATCTTAAAGTATTTCACGACGGGTCGGCTTCTTCTATAGATAACTATACTGGATCTTTAAATATTAGAGAGTTTGCCGCAGACGGAGATATTATATTTTCTGCTGATAACGGTTCTGGTGGAGGAAATATTACTGAATATTTTAGACTAGATGGTGGAGCTGTTAAAACAATAGCTAGTAAAAACTTTGCGTTTTTAGATAGTATAAAAGCTGAATTTGGAGATTCAGGGGATTTACAAATATATCATAATGCTACAAATTCACTTATTGAAAATAGCACTGGGCATTTGTATATTAAAAATAGTGGAGTTGATAAAGATATAATATTTGAGGGTGACAATGGAAGTGGTGGTGTTACTGAATATTTTAAATTAGATGGTAGTGATGTAGAAACTGTATTTAGTATAAGAGCAAAGTTTATAGATAATACTAGGTTAAATATTGGTAGTTCTAGAGATCTAGTTCTTTTTCATAACGGTACAGATTCATTTATTATAAATGAAACAGGTAATTTAAAAATTACGCAAGGTGCTGATAATGCAGATATAATATTCGAGTGTGATAATGGCTCAGGTGGAACAGAAACATATTTCTTTTTAGATGGTAGTGCAAGTTCTGGCAATCCTTTTACTGTTTTTCCTGATAATGCCGAATTAGCTTTTGGTGATGGTAGAGATTTTAGAATTAAACATACTGGATCTACCTATCTTAGTAATGCAGTTGGTGATTTGTATTTTAGGCAACAAGCTGACGATAGTGACATGATTTTTCAATGTGATGATGGTTCTGGTGGAGTAACTGAATATTTTAAATTAGATGGCTCTAGAGCTAGTGGCGCTTATACATATACAATAAGACCTGATGGAGGGGTAATTACTTTTGGTGATGGTTTAGATTTAAGGTTATGGCATGATCCTAATACAGGCTTAAGTTATATGAGAAGCTATAACAACAATTTGTATATAGAAGCTATAACTGCAGATACAGATATTTTATTTAGAGCTGACAATGGATCTGGTGGAGTTGAAAACTATATACAAATTGACGGTAGTGAGGGAAGAACAACATTTAATAAAACTATAAGATTAAATGATGCTATAGCTGCGCAATTTGGTGGAAGTAATGGTATGCAGATATATCATAACAACTCAAATTCAGTAATACAAAATATTACAGGTAATCTAACAATAAGAAATGATGCAAATGATAAAGATATTGAATTTGCGTGTGATGATGGTGCTGGTGGTGTAACTACATATTTAACTTTAGATGGTAGTTTAGGTTTTACTACAGCACAAAAACAAATAGCATTTCAAGATAATGTAAAAGCTACTTTTGGACAAGGAGATGATTTACAAATATATCACTCGGGAGCTAGTTCTTCTATAAGAAACCAAACAGGTGATTTATATATACAAAACTTTGCTGATGATTCTGATATCGTCTTTCAAAGTGATGATGGAAGTGGTGGAGTAACTACTTACTTATTTTTAGATGGTAGTAACACAAGGATGCAGTTTAATACTGATTTTATTACTGGCGACAACAATAAATTAGTTTTTGGAAATAGTGGAGATTTAGAAATATATCACGATGGTAGCCATAGTTATATACAAGAAACTGGAACAGGTGTTTTAAAAATTTTAGGTTCAGGTGTTACAATACAAAATGCTGCAGGATCTGAAAATATGGCGGTTTTTACAGAAAATGATACTGTTATTCTATATAATAATGGTGTAGAAAAACTTAGGACAATTGGATCAGGTATTAAAATTTCAGGTGTATCAGAATACGCGGATAATACAGCAGCTATCGCAGGAGGATTAACAACAGGAGATGTTTATAGAACAGGAGATTTATTAAAAATAGTACACTAAGAAATGGCAAATATAAAGTTTTCACAATTTACAGAAAAAACAACGCTAGGAACAGTAGATTTTTTAGTAGGATATACAGGTGCTGAAAATGTACAAATATCTCCAACAAACTTATTATCTACTTTTGTATCAGGTGGTGGTACTAATGGACAAGTAGCATACTTTGATCCATCAAACAATTTAGCAGGAGAAAATGATTTTTTCTGGGATTATACAAACAATAGATTAGGTATTGGTACTATTACTCCAAGCGCTAAACTGCACGTAGTTTCTAGCACTGCTCAACAGTTATATTTATCAAGAACAGGTGCTATATCAGGCACATATAGACTTGCTGTAGCTGGTCTTACTAATAATTTTTATATTACAGATATTGCTCAAGGTCAAAATAGATTTATGATTAGTGCTTCTGGTAATATTGGTATTGGAACTGATAGTCCTGTTTCTAAATTAGACGTAATAGGTGGTGTAACAGCTCAAGGAACACTTATTGCAACTGGTATATCACAACTTGGATCTGGTGGTTCTAATGTATATTTAACATCTTCTAGTGCAGGTAATGTAGGTATTGGAACGAGTAGTCCCAGTAGCAAGCTTACAATATCTGGTACAAATAACGCTACATCAGAAATAACACTTATAAACACTAATCCATCTACAGATAACGATTGGTCTATTACGCCTTATTATAATGACCAAAGTTTAAGATTTAGAACTAATGGTGCTGCTACTACAGTTATGACATTAAAGGACAATGGTAATGTAGGTATTGGAACTACTAGTCCTAGTTATAAATTACACACAAAAGGCACAGTAAATGGTAATGTAAATATAGCTGTTGAAAATGATAGCACAGGAGTTGATGCTTATTCTTCATATCGCTTTAAAAACGACTCTATTGATACAGCGGTAATGTTTTTAACTGGAAGTAATAATACAAATTATGCTGGTGCTAGTTCATTAAACATGTATCAAGGTACTAATTTACCTTTAGGTTTTGTTACCAATAATACACTAAGAATGATTGTGACTGGTGATGGCAACGTAGGTATCGGAACTACTAGTCCAAGTAGTAAACTAGAAGTTGACGGTGTGGTTGCTTGTGGTGGGAAGTATACGTTTGTAGGCGACACAGATACTAGTATTGATAGGCCAACAGCAAATACAATTAGGTTTACAACTACAGGTACAGAAAGAATGCGTATCGATGCAGGTGGTAATGTAGGTATTGGAACTACTAGTCCTAGCGCAGGAGCTAAATTAGAAGTTATAGGTAAAGGTGATCAGTTGGGATCCACTGGGTTTTATGTAAACTCTAGTTTTAAAGACGATAACAATGTAGGTGTATTTATTTGTCACGATGACACTGTAAATAATACTGGAGCAATTGCGGGTATTAATCAACTATCATTTATTACATACGGATCTTCTTGGGGAGAAAGAATGAAGATTACTGGATCAGGTAACGTAGGTATTGGATCTACTAGTCCTACTTCAAAATTAACAGTTGCTGTTGGAGATATAGAAACATCGGGAGTAGGATATGGTATTATTTTAAAATCACCTGATGGGACAAGATATAAAGTAACAGTAGCTAATGGAGGTACATTATCAGTATCTGCAGTATAGTAAAAACATAATAATAGGTGTAACTATTTAATAAAGAAACATATTAACAAATTAAATTAAATTTCAAATGGCAAAAATTAAAGAAGAACAGTTAAAAGTAGTAACTGAACAACAACAAAAATTAACAACCGTATTAAGTCAAATGGGTGTATTAGAAATCCAAAAACTTAATTTAGCTCAAGAAGTAAAAAACTTGGAAGGTGAAATAGAAAAAACTAAGAAAGAACTCGAAGAAGAGTATGGTAAAGTTAGCATTAATTTGTCTGACGGAACATACGAGCCTATTAAGGACGAGCAGGAGGATGCATAGTAATATAAGAAAGATCAGTATTGGATCTGACTATAAAAATGACGCCATGCATTACGCTGTTGGTCAGCAAGTGTATGGCGGTCATGAAATATCGCATATACTGTTTGAAACTTCTGACAGTTCTTATAATATTTATATAAGAAAAAACGATGAGGTATTACCATGGAAGAAATTTAATTCTAACATGTCAATATCTGTTGAGTACGATTTAGAGTATTAATGAGAAGTTTATATGACTTTATTGTAAAACCAATTGGTGATAGATACAATAATGAAATACAAGTTGATGGTAAAAAACTTGTAGTTAATACTAAGATTGAATCTTGGAAGTTTGTAAATAGATTAGCAGAAGTAATTGAAACACCAGTTGCTTTTAAAACTAATATAAAAAAAGGTGACACCTTAGTTATACATCAAAATGTTTTTAGAACGTTTTATGATATGAGAGGTGAAAAGAAACAAAGTAGATCTTTTTTTAAGAAAGGTTTATATTTTGTTAGTTTAGATCAAATCTATTTATATAATAATAACGATGGTTGGCATAGTTTTGGTGATCGTTGTTTTATTCAACCTATAAAAGACAAAAGTTCTCTAACAGTTGATAAAGAACAAAAGCTTAAAGGTATATTAAAATATGGTAATAGCTCGTTAGAAGCGCTAGAAATACACCAGGGAGATGTAGTTGGGTATACACCTAATGGTGAATGGGAGTTTTTAGTAGATAAAGAGCGATTATACTGTATGAAATCTAATGATATTGTAATTAAATATGAACACCAAGGAGACGAAGAAAAATATAATCCAAGCTGGGCAAGTAGCGGTCAAGGAATTAATTAAGGTTGCTAAAGAACCTATTGTAGATTCTGATGATGATATATCCGCGGATAGATTAAAAAACGCTGCTGCTACAAAAAAGCTAGCTATATTCGATGCGTTTGAAATACTTAATCGTATTGAAGAAGAAAAGAATATGTTAGAAGATAAACCTAAAGAAAATAAAAAGCAAACTAATTTTAAAGGTTTTGCTGAAGGAAGATCTAGGTAATGTACGAGCAGAATTTATATAAAATATTAGATGATTATATAACTCCTAAAACTATTAAGAAATATAATAGATTAAAAAAATGGGAGTATGGTTACAATGAACAACACGATATGGTTGTCATTAGCAAAGATGGTACTATAGGTGATGTTTATGAAATACAAAATCTTAAAATAGCTTTACCAAAAGCTAAGAATATTCATAAGTTTGAAAACAACAAATGGAATAAAACTGAATATCCTAAGTCACTTAGTAAAATAAAAACAGTTTTTGATTGGAAGCAATATCCACAAGACTTTAAAGAAAAATGGTATGACTACATCGATAATGAGTTTACCCGTAGGGAGGAAGGTTTTTGGTTTTATAACAAGAACTTTGCTACTTATCTTACTGGTACTCACTACATGTACTTGCAGTGGTCTAAAATTGATGTCGGGGCACCAGACTTTCGGGAGTCAAATAGATTATTCTTCATTTTCTGGGAAGCTTGTAAAGCAGATATACGATCCTATGGAATGTGTTACCTTAAGAACAGGCGTTCTGGGTTTTCATTCATGGCATCGGGAGAGGTGGTTAACTTGGCAACTATATCCAGCGACTCACGATATGGTATTTTATCAAAGTCTGGGCCTGATGCCAAGAAGATGTTTACCGATAAGGTGGTACCCATATCAGTTAACTATCCCTTCTTTTTCAAACCGACCCAGGACGGAATGGACCGTCCAAAGACCGAACTTGCCTACCGTGTCCCCGCAAGTAAGTTCACCCGTCGTAAGCTCACCGCCTCCGCCGCCGACGAAACC
>Ga0181387_1000147_pt1 | contig 15874 bp, 11 predicted proteins | sample 10SPOviralmetaG_FD_130119 | JGI IMG/M metagenome (GOLD analysis project Ga0181387, IMG submission 130119) | Marine viral communities from the oligotrophic San Pedro Time Series (SPOT) site, San Pedro Channel, CA, USA - 10 SPOT_SRF_2010-04-27 | ecosystem: Environmental > Aquatic > Marine > Strait...
GTTTATACCCATGGAGTGGAACTACGAAGGGTTTATTGATGAGCATGGTATGCCTGTGTTTAACGATCCAACTACAGAAGTTGTAGATCCTAGAGGTGATGTTATAGATTACGGTGTTGTTGACCACTGGGAGAATGAAGTTGATGGTCTTAGAGATGACCAAGACGCTTTAAATGAATTTTACCGTCAGTTCCCAAGGACAGAAGAACACGCATTTAGAGACGAGACCAAGTCTAGCTTGTTTAACTTGATGAAGATATACGAGCAGATAGATTATAATGAAGGTAATAGAAACTCATCAGTAACAACTAGAGGAAACTTCCAATGGGAGAACGGAGTTAAAGATACTAAAGTACATTTTAACCCAGATCCTAACGGTAGGTTTGAGGTTAGCTGGGTTCCTAACGGTAGATCGCAGAACAATGTTGTAATAAAGAACGGTATTAAGTACCCAGGTAATGAACACATGGGTGCGTTTGGTTGTGATAGCTATGATATATCAGGGACAGTAGACGGCAAAGGATCTAAAGGAGCTTTACACGGTCTTACAAAATTCAGCATGGAAGACGCTCCAGCTAATACTTTTTTCTTAGAGTATTTAGCTAGACCTCAGACTGCTGAGATATTCTTTGAAGACGTTCTAATGGCATTAGTATTTTACGGGATGCCAATACTCGCAGAGAACAATAAACCTCGTCTATTGTATTATTTACGCAGAAGAGGTTATAGAGGGTTTAGCATGAACAGGCCAGATAAGATATGGAACAAGCTTTCAGTTGCTGAAAAAGAAGTTGGTGGTATACCTAACTCAAGTGAAGATATAAAGCAAGCACATGCTGCAGCTATTGAAATGTATATTAACGATCACGTAGGTATGTGCGAAGATGGTACTTACGGTACTATGTATTTTAATACTACACTAAATGACTGGTCTAAGTTTGATATAAACAAAAGAACAAAGTTTGATGCTTCTATAAGTTCTGGTCTAGCGATCATGGCTTGCAATAGGCATCTATATAAACCAAACCCAGAGACTAAAAGACAACCCTTAAATATTATGGTATCGAAATACAGCAACAATGGATTTAACTCAAAAATAATTAAACGGTGATATGGCAGAGTCTGTTATAAACTTCCCGTCACAAGCGGTAAGCGATTTAGAAAAAATGTCTCAAGACTACGGTCTGAGAGTTGCTAAGGCTATTCAGTCAGAATGGTTTAATGGCATCAACAATAGATACCATGATAACAATAATAACTTTCACAAATTAAGATTATACGCTAGAGGTGAGCAGCCTATAGAGAAGTACAAGAACGAGCTTTCAATAAACGGTGACCTTAGCTACTTAAACCTAGACTGGAAGCCTGTGCCTATTATATCTAAGTTTGTAGATATAGTAGTTAACGGTATGTCTCAAAGAGCATATGAAATAAATGCTTTCTCTCAAGATAGCCATGGTGTAAGTAAGAGAACCGAGTATATGGAGTCTATGCTTAGAGATATGAGATCTACTGAGTACAATGACACTGTAAAATCTCAGATGGGTATAGACCTTTATGAGAACAAGAAAGAAACATTACCAGATACAGAAGAAGAGTTAGCATTGCATATGCAGCTTAGCTACAAGCAATCTGTTGAAATAGCAGAAGAGCAAGCTATAAACACTTTACTAGAAGGTTGCAACTACGATCTTATAAAACGTAGAGCTATATACGATTTAGTAACTATAGGTATAGGCGCTACTAAGACCACGTTTAACTATGGTGACGGAGCTAAAGTAGAATACGTAGACCCTTGTAATTTAATATACTCTCACACTGATTCACCTTACTTTGACGATATATATTACGTAGGTGAAGTTAAGCAGATACCAATAAATGAACTAGTTAAAGAGTTCCCTAACCTGACTGAGTCTGAGATAGAAGAGATAGTTGAAGGACCTAGAGACATAACAAACAACAGGACTGACTATGATAGAAACAAGGTTGATGTGTTGTACTTCAATTACAAGACGCACGCCAACAATGTTTACAAGTTAAAGAAAACTGGAACAGGCGCTGATAAGGTTATACCTAAAGACGATACGTTCAATCCACCATCCGACATGGACGGTGAGTTCAGTAGATTAGACAGAGTTGTTGAATGTTTATACGAAGGTGTTTATATTTTAGGTTCTAACAAGTTATTAAAGTGGGAGATGGCTAGCAATATGATGCGGTCTAAGTCTGACTTTGGTAAGGTTAAAATGAATTACAACATCGTAGCTCCTAGAGTTTACGACGGTAGAATACAATCACTAGTTAATAGAATAACTGGTTTCGCTGATATGATTCAGCTAACTCACTTGAAGCTACAGCAAGTACTAAACAGAATGGTACCTGATGGTGTATACTTAGACGCTGATGGTTTAGCTGAAGTAGATTTAGGTAATGGAACTAATTATAATCCACAAGAAGCTTTAAACATGTTCTTCCAAACAGGTTCTGTTATAGGTAGATCATTTACTTCTGAAGGTGATATGAACCCAGGTAAAGTACCTATTCAGCAAATACAAAGTGGTAGTGGTGGTAATAAGATACAAAGTTTAATAACTACGTACAATTACTACATGCAAATGATTAGAGACGTGACTGGCTTAAATGAAGCTAGAGATGGTTCTACTCCAGATAAAAATGCTTTAGTTGGTATACAGAAAATGGCTGCAGCAAACTCTAATACAGCTACAAGACATATATTGCAGTCTATGATGTACTTAACTTCTGAAGTGGCTGAGTCGCTTTCACTAAGAGTTTCTGATATTGTAGAGTATTCACCTACTAAGGAAGCTTTTATTAGAGCTATAGGTTCTCATAACGTAGCTACGCTTGAGGAAATTAAAGACTTACACTTATATGACTTCGGTATCTTTATAGAGCTAATGCCAGATGATGAAGAACGTCAGATGTTAGAGAACAATATACAAGTTGCTTTAGGCCAAGGACTAATAGAGCTAGACGATGCTATAGATCTTAGAGACGTTAGAAACATAAAGTTAGCTAATCAACTACTAAAGGTTAAACGTAAGAAGAAAGCTGAGAGAGATCAGCAGATGCAACAGCAAAATATACAAGCTCAATCACAAGCCAACCAACAAGCACAGGCAGCAGCAGCTCAAGCAGAGGTTCAAAAGAACCAAGCTAAGACTCAGTCTGAAGCGCAGTTAGAGCAGACTAAGAATGAACTTAAAATGCAGTACCTAGAAAGAGAAGCTGAAGTTAAGAAAGAGCTAATGAGGCTAGAGTATGAACTGAGTATGGGTCTTAAAGGAGCTGAAGATGATAGAAAAGATATAAGAGAAGATAAAAAACTAGAAACACAAAAGCAAATAAAAGAAGGTGAAACCGTTAAAAAGTTTGAATCATCAGGTAATGATGTATTAACAGGTGGAGCTGGTATGAGTAAATTCGGAATGTAATACCTTTCACTAATTATTTTATAAAATTATATTATGGATAACGTAACAAAAGTAAACCTAGGTTCTAGTAATAACGAAGAGCCAGAAGTCTACAAAGTAGACTTAACTAAACCACCAGTAAGTGAAACTGAAGAAACAACAACTGACCCAGCAGGAATGGTGGGAGGCGATGAAAACACCGGACCCGCAGAAGAACAAGAAGAAGTACAGCCGCAAGCAGAAGTACAAGAAACAGAAGCACCAGTACTAGAGGAAGTAGTTGATCAAGTTGTAGAAGGAAAAGTAGAAGCTGTAACTGAGACTGTCGAGGAAGTTATTGCAGAAGCTAAAGAAACTGGTAAAGCACTGCCTGAGGGTATACAAAAGCTAGTTGACTTCATGGCTGATACTGGAGGTGATATAAACGACTATGTTAGATTAAACACTGATGTCAACGAACTAGATCCAACAGATGCTCTAGACGAATACTACAAGCAGTCTAAACCACATCTATCTCCAGAGGAAAGAAGTTTCTTACTAGAAGAAAAGTTTGGGTTTGATGAAGATGTAGACTCAGATAGAGATATTAAAAGAAAGAAGATAGCTCTAAAAGAAGAGGTAGCAAACGCTAGGAAACATTTAGAGAAACAAAAAGATAAGTACTATAACGAGATCAAGGCTGGAAGCAAACTATCAACGGAGCAGCAAGAGGCTATAGATTTTTTTAATAGATACAATAAAGATTCTGCAGTACAAAAAGAAGCTACAGAAGCTACGACAAAAGCATTCAGACAACGTACAGATACTGTATTCGGAGAAGAGTTCAAAGGTTTTGATTTCAATGTCGGAGACAAAAAGTTTAGGTACAATGTTAAGAATAAAACCGAGGTCAAAGAAACTCAAAGCGACTTAAGTAATTTTGTCAACAAGTTTGTTGGTGAAGATAATACTATACAAGACGCAGCGGGTTATCACAAATCCTTATTTGCAGCTATGAACGCTGACGCTTTAGCTCAACATTTTTATGAGCAAGGGAAAGCAGACGCGATCAAAGGAGCTGTAGCTCAAGGTAAGAACGTTAATACTGAAGCTAGACAAACTCACGGCGAGACGCAAGTGGGTGGAGTTAAGTATAAAGTTCTAGGTGATTCATCGAGCGACTTCAAACTTAGAATTAAAAATAAACGCTAATTTTAAATTAAGAAAACATGGCAATTAATCAAAACGCCCCAGTAGGTACTCCTGCTCCGGGCAAGCAAGCATTAGCTAGCAATTATTTAGATTTTACAGGTACTACTGATGCTACCTGGGCACAACAATACTTACCAGACCTTATGGAGAAAGAGGCTGAAGTATTTGGTAACCGAACGGTATCTGGATTTTTAGAGCAAGTTGGAGCTGAGGAAGCTTCCGCTTCTGATCAAGTAGTTTGGTCTGAGCAAGGTCGTTTACACTTATCTTATGCAGGTACTCTAAATGGGGCCGCTAGTGGTACTACTGTAGACAACGGTAAAGTAGCTTTACCTGCTGGACATGGTCTTAGAGTAGGTGATACAGTTGTAGTATCTCACGCTGCTAACAATAAAACCGCTGCGTGTGTAGTTTCTGCTATTGAGACTCAAGTAGCTGGTACTTCTGCCGTAGGTGGAGCTATTACTTTATCTGCCAATAATGTGCACTTAGTTCCTTTTGTAGGTACTTCAGCTTACGTGGCGTTAGGTGTAAGTGGTACTAGTGGTAATGGTGATGCTGTAACTTTATTCGTTTATGGTTCTGCTGCTGCTAAAGGTTCTGTTGGTAGAGCTGAAGCTGTTGAGCCTGAGTTTAAGTCTTACGGAAACAACATGGCTATCTTAAAAGATAAGTACGAAGTTTCTGGTTCTGACGCATCTCAAATTGGTTGGGTTGAAGTTTCAGGTGAAGAAGGTCAATCAGGTTACATGTGGTATTTGAAGGCTGCAGGTGATACTAAAGTTCGTTTTGCTGATTACTGTGAAATGACTATGATCGAGTCCGAAGTTTCTACTAACGCTGAGCTTATCACTGGCAAGTTAGGTGGTACTCAAGGGCTGTTTGCTGCCGTTAGAGAAAGAGGTATTATCGCTGATGGTTTTTCTCAAACTAACACGTTAGATGATTTTGATCTTATTCTTAAGGAATTTGACAAGCAAGGTGCTATTGAAGAGAACATGATGTTCTTAAATAGAGATCAGTCTTTACAAATCGATGACATGTTAGGTGGTCAAATAAATACAGCTGCAGGTAATTCTTACGGTGTATTTGACAACAGTGCTGATATGGCGTTGAACTTAGGTTTCTCTGGATTCAGAAGAGGTTCTTATGACTTCTACAAGTCTGACTGGAAATACTTAAATGACTCATCTACTAGAGGTAATGTTGGTTCTGCTAACGCTTATAGAACTGCTGGTATTATAGTTCCTGCAGGTACTAGCTCGGTTTACGACCAAGCTATGGGTAAAAACATCAGACGTCCGTTCTTACATGTTCGTTATAGAGCTGCAGGTATGGAAGATCGCCGTTTCAAAACTTGGACTACAGGTTCAGTTGGAGCAGCTACTTCAGATTTAGATGCAATGGAAATGCACTTCTTATCTGAAAGATGTTTAGTAACTCAAGGTGCTAATAATTTCTGTTTATTAGAAACTAACGCGGGGTAAATTATATTTAAAATGTTGAAGGGTTTAGGCCCTTCAACATTCTTTTTTTATTAATTTTTATTTTATTATATCATGGCTAAGAAGCAAATTGCAACAAAACCAAAAACTACTAAGGTAGTTGAACCAGAAATTAAAGCAGCTAACAAGATGATTGAAGCTGTTATTGAGAAACCTACAAAAAAATCTGATACTTGGGAGTATAAGGATAGAGTTTATTTTTTATCAAACGAAAGTACTCCAGTAGCTCGAATAATGTCGTGTAAGAATATTTACTACTTCGACGAAGAGAAAGGTTACGAGAGAGAGATGATGTTAACTACGAATCAGAAGACTGTATTTGTAGATGAGATGGAGGGTGTTAAAAGACCTGAGCATATAATATTTAGAGACGGGGTATTAGTAGTGCCTAAAAACAAAGTAGTACTACAAAAGTTATTATCACTGTACCACCCGATGCTAAATAAATTATACTTTGAAGATAAACCTGAAGAGCTAGCTAAAGAAGAAGTTCAAGATATACAGTTAGAACTTGAGGCTATGAACGCAGCAGTTAATATGGACATCGACCAAGCTGAAGCTATCATGAGAGCAGAGATCGGATCTGAAGTATCTAGGATGAGTTCTAAGGAGCTTAAAAGAGATTTACTACTATTTGCTCGTAACAATCCAGAGTTGTTCTTAGAGTTAATGAATGATGATAATATACACTTACGTAACGTAGGTATTAAAGCTACTGAAGCTAGTATTATCTCTTTGTCACCTGACAACAGAACATTCACTTGGGGTAATACAGGTAGAAAGTTAATGACTGTTCCGTTTGATGAACACCCATACTCAGCACTAGCTGCTTGGTTCAAGACTGATGAAGGTATGGAAGTACTTAACTCTATAGAGAAGAGATTAAATTAATACATTTAAACTATTATAATTATAGCCATCCAATTCGGGTGGCTATTTTTATTTAGAATAGTTACCACTTAACTGTTTCACTAAGTATGTAATATTCTATGTGAGGGCATGTTCCCTAATTCCTCGAAAGAGTTTTAACATTAAAAAATAAAGATATGAGTTACTCAAATTTAGCAAACCCTGGTAATCACCAGCTAGCAACATTCGGACAAAAAGGTTTCGATCTATTAACAGGTAGTCAATCAGCTGATTTAGCAACACATTACAATGCTGTTACTTGTTTAGAGGATGCTGTACTTACAGTTACTTCAGTGAATGGAGATAGCTTGAGTGCGGTTGTTGTTCCTGCCGGTGGAACTATATACGGTTTATTCACGGCAGTGAGTATAACTGAAGGTACTGTCCTAGCTTACATAGCTTAGTATGTTAGGCTTAGGTAGTTCGCTTCTTCAAGGAGGAGCGTTAAGGTCTATAGTAAGGAGTGGTTTACAACTATTCTATAAGGCTGATAGAACTCAAGCACCACTAGGTGAAGAGCAGATAAGAAATAATTCTTTTGATGAGATTACTGGTGACTTAGTTTTAAACCCTACTTTTGATTTAGGAGCTGAAGAGGTACAGAACGGAACTTTTGATCTAGGAGCTGAAGAGGTACAGAACGGAGGGTTCAATGAGCTTGGACCAGACAAGATAGATAATGGTAACTTTGAGACTAATATAGATGGGTGGAGCCCTAACGCTGGAAGTGAGACTACGATAACTTACAACTCACAACTCAAGGGTATAAAATTCTCTAACTATGGCCCAGTAGGTTCGCCTACTGTTAGAAACACTAACTCTGACACTGTAACAGGAGAAACCTACAAATTAACATATAAAGTTCTTGAAAATAATAACGCCTCTAAGATTTCTATTTGGAATGGTAGTACTTACAGTGTTTACGATGATTTACCTGTTGACGTAAGTAATGATGAGCATATTTATTATTATACATTTTCTGGTAGTAGTGCTCCTGACTTGTACATTAAATTAGAAACTGATGAGTCCGACATAACACTATCTAATATAAAGCTTGAGAAAGTAGACCCAAATAATAGGTGGGATGTAAGTGCTGGTTGGAGTGTTGCTAATAATAAATTAAACGGAATCTCAGCTATTACTGAAAATTCTCAGACTATATTTGCGAGTGCTTCTTCAAGAATGTTGAAAATTACTTATGATCTCGTAGTAGATAGTGGGGAAGCTGCTGTATATATGGCAGATAAATCTAAAAATTTTATTTCTCAATCAGGTTCTTATACTGATTATATTACAAGTTCTGCAACTGATATTAGGATAGATGGTAGAGATTCAGCGCCATTTACAGGTTCTGTAACAAACGTATCCGTAAAAGAAGTTCCTTGGGTATTAAGTGGTGCATCTATAAGTGACAATAAATGTACTATAACATCCGTTGGAGGAGCTTTAAGTTATTTTTATCAAAGTGGGTTAAATTTAACTGAAGATAAATCTTATAATATATCTTTTAAAGCAACTCGAATAAGTGGAGATACTAATCTGACATTTAATAGGGCAGCAGGTAATAATATTTCAGGAGCACCTACAATATCTAGTACAAATGAATATTCTTTTAATTTTACACCATCTCAAGATGAGAATGGGTTTGGACTAAAAAGGCTTTTAGGTGGTAGTGGGGCAGTTTGGGAAATAGAAAACTTTTCTGTAAAAGAAGTTCCTAATTGGGAGCTTGGTTCTGGTTGGAGTGTTGGAGATGGTAAAGCAAGTAATGATGGAGAGTCAGGTGCGAATAATTTACGCCAACGTAATATACTTACGCCAGATAAACCGTATCAAATAACTATCGAGGTGTCTGATTATGTAAGTGGTAACGTGCAGGTTTCAGCAGGGGGATTACTAAGAGGTGAAATGACAGCGGATGGAACATATACTTTTAATCAAGTGGCTAATGGTCATAGTTTTTTCATCATAGCGAATAGCTTTGTAGGTTCAGTAAGCAACGTATCCGTAAAACAACTAGACCCAAATACTAGGTGGAATATACAAAACCCAGACACGTCAGCCCATACAGTTGAAATTAGAGAAGGCTATGTGTTTATAGATTATGACAGCACAGGTACGCAAGGTAGTACTGGGGTAAATATAAATTCAATTATAGAGCAAAATCAAAAATACAGAATTGAGACTGTAGTAGATTCTATTGACAATGATGGGAAACTCAAAGTTCAAATTGGTAATGCACAGCATGCTTTAAGTCTAGGTACTAACATCTTTGACTTAACTTCAACTAGTACTGGCTCAACTATTTCTATTGCTAGAACTTCTGATGGAGATAGCGTTACAGCGACAGTGTCTAGTGTATCTTTAAGAAAAGTAACAAACTCTATAAAAGACCACTCTAGAAACTCTAACGATGGTATACTATACTCTGGTAAGGCGTTAGAATTTGATAATGAAGATGGTACGAATGACTATATAGAATTAAATAACGCTAACCTTCCAGGAGAGTTTACTGTATGTACTTGGGTAAAACCATATAGTCACACTCAATGTAATATATTCGGAGATACTGCTAACGATAACTGGATTAGAATCCACGCAGCATCATCCATAACAGTAAAAATAGCAGGCGACTCTACTGGTTATCATCCTGTAACTCATGGTGGCAATGTAGCTCTAAACGAGTGGAGTAGAGTTGTTGTTACTAGAGGTTCTGATAATATAATTAGGTTTGGTATAAATGGTGTTTTTTACTCTCCCACCGACACTACAAGAGCAGGTAATTTTAATTTTAACCGACTTGGTGTAAAAGACAATCTTGAAATGAATGGTGCTTTAGCAGATGTGCAAGTCTATGACAAAGCATGGAACGCTACAGACGTTAAGTACGACTGGGAGAACCCTGATAAAGATGTATTTCATAGAGTAGGTGAGGCGCAAGTTTTAGGAAGTGAAGAGGTTACTAATGGAGATTTTACAACTGATTTAAGTAGTTGGGATATAGGTAATACTGATGCAACGCATACTGTTATTTACTCTAATGGCTCTGCTAGATACCAATCAGATTCTACATCCCCTCAACTTAATTTTGACCAAACAATTAGCAATGTTGAAGTAGGAAAAACCTATCAATTATCTATTGATGTAACTTACACCACAGGTAGGTTAAAGGTTTCTGGTATTGCTCCTATCCAAACCGTTCTTAGTAACGGATTGAATGTGTTTAATGTAGTAGCCGACTCTAATACTATAAGAATAATAAGGAGCGAGAGCGATGTTGATGCTTTAATTAATAGCGTATCCGTAAAAGAAGTAACAACTCACGCATCTCACATCTTACCAACAGACTGTAAGTCTTTACTAAGATTAAACGAAGGAGCTGGGGATAGAGTTTACGATGCTGCACCTGTGTTAGGAGAAGACCTAATGGAGTCTAGAAACGGTAGCTTCGAGTTAGGAGGTGAAGAAATCACTGATGGAGGTTTCCCAACAGGCACAACTGCTTGGCAATTAATAAATGGCGCTACTATAAGTGGCAACAAAGCTAATATCATTGGAGATGGCTCAACTTTTACAAGCATCAAGCAAACAGGTGTTTTTGAAAATAATAAAAGTTACAAGATTGTTGCTGACGTAACTGTAACTAGTGGGTTGGGTTTAAAATTTCAAGATGGAGCAACCAATGAAAATATAGGGTCTGCAACCGAAACAGGTATTTATACATTTAATTTCACAGGCACAGGTAACGCAGATTTAATTGTAGGTAGAAGGACATCTGATACTGCATTTAATTCTAGTGTTAATAGCATCTCCGTAAAAGAAATTACGAATTGGGTTGAGGCTAATTATGTAGAGCTTAATGATTCTGGAGTTTTCTTTAACAATAGTGGCGACAATATTTTTCAAAACTTTAGCTATATTGACGGTGCTACATACGCTATAGGGTTTGAAGGTACTAGTGACACTGGCCTTATAAGATATAGAACAGGGTTTGCAGGTACCTCTAACACATACCAAGAGACGCCTATACCAGGTACAGCAATTTGGAGACCTGATAGTACTTCACAAAGAATACAATTATTTGGTCCAGCTAGCGGTACTGCAACTGTTAGTAAAGTTACTATAAAACTAATAAAACCAGCAGAGAGTTTTTTTATAACAGGAGATAAAAACTTCCTTCACCAACAACCATACATACCTCAGTATGCTATGTCTAGCTTCTCTAAGAAGATGTTGTTTGATGGAGTTAATGATTATGTAAATTGTGGCTCTGATGCTTCTATAGATGATATATTTACAGGTGGTGGTACTCTTAGCTGTTGGTTTTCCGCAGAGTCAGATGGGAAAGAAAATGTCGGTACTATAATTAGTAAGGCTAAATTTAGACTAAGAACCCACAGTGAAGCAGGAGGCGGTGTAATAATTCAATTTTTGCAACTTTTTAATACTAGTAACGGGAAGTGGAATACTGACTCTATTGTTTTATTAAATAAATTAAATCACATAGCTGTTACTTACGACAACTCCAGTTTAAGCAATGACCCTTTAATATATGTAAATGGAGTTATTGTAGATATAACTAAAGATACTTCACCTTCTGGTGCTGTATTATCAGACGGAGGCTACAACTTCACAATAGGTGATGTAGACCCTAGCGGTACACATAGCTACGACGGTATCATAGATGAGGTTTCATTATTTAAATCTGAACTAACTCAAGATGAGGTATTAGAATTGTACAACTCAGGTTCTTCATTTGACTCTACAGGTCACAGTAAATATAACCTAGGCGAGGAAGTATCTAATGGTACTCTCGATTTGGGTAGTGAAGAGGTTGTTGATGGAAATTTTGCTACTGATTCGGATTGGGAATTACAACCTGGTTGGAGTGTTAATAACAACACAGCTGTTTATGATGGTACAGGTCCACTATATAGAAAACTTATACAAACTTTAAGTACTGTTGTAGGTCGTACTTACCAAATGGCATTTACCTTGAGTGGACTTAGCTCTGGTGATTCTGTTAATTTTGGTTTAGGTCGTAATGGGGCTTTTAATGGTTACGATCAAAAGACTTATCTTAGTAACGGTACGTATACTAGAATTATGCAAGCTCAATCGATTGATGACGACATTATGGTTCAAGTTAATCAAGCTGATGCAAACTGTACAGTGTCAAACATCTCCGTAAAAGAAATACCTAGTTGGAGCTTTGGAGATGGCTGGAGCTACGTTGATGGTAAAGCATCTTTAGTTCAGGTTGGTGGCCCTCAAGCTACTGATTACCTTATGCAAGAACTACCAGGTTTAGTTGATGGTAGAACTTACGTTGTTAGTTTTGACTTAGACATAACAAGTTCTACAGTAACAACGATAGGTATAAGTGCTACAGGAGCTTTTGGTCAAATAGGTTCAAATTTAAGGTTTCACGAAACTAGTGGTAGAAAAACTTTTACTGCAATCTACGATTCTAGTCATCAGAGTGGTATTAAAGAATTAAGATTTGTTGGTGGTGAGGGCACTGAGTTTACTATTGACAATGTATCTGTTCAAGAATACGGAGTGTCTGGTTACTGGAGAAACAATGGTGCAGACCAATGGGATGATTTATCTATCAATAGCAATCATGGTACTGTGTCAGGTTCACCTACAGAAATATTCTTACAAGAGGTTCCTTTCTTTGGTAAAGACTCTTTAGGTATGTTTATGAATAAACCTAGATTAGGTGGGTTGAACTTTCACACTTCTGGCTATGTAAATATAGAAGATAACAACGATTTAGATTTTGGTACAGGTGCTTTCACGATGGAGTGTTGGGTTACTGCTAAGTACGAAAGTCAAGGAAGTAGTATTAACGTAATATTATCTCTAGGGGGTAATGGTGCAGGCTCAAGTTCGGCTGCTTTAGTATCTCACAGTACTAATAAATTAGGTGGCTATGTTGGTGGTAGTACATTAGATGCTGACTCATCGTTTACTATTGGAGATTGGTATCACGTAGCTATTGCGAGAGATGGAAATGGATTATGTACCTTGTATATTGATTCTGAAGCTCAGTCCGACACAGAAACTAATCAAAATAATATAACTAATTCGGACGTTAAATTTATTGGTAGGTCCAGCTGGAATGTACAAAGGGATTACAATGGGATAATTGACGATGTTAAAATATACAACAAAGCTTTAACTCAAGCTGAAATTAAGAAAAACTACAATGCAACTAAAGGTAAACATAAAAACTAATGGCGATACGTAAAACAACTAAAGGTAAGGGAAGAAATTTCCTTACCACTAAAGAAGGTGCGGGTATGACTAAGAAAGGTGTAGCCGCTTACAAAAGAAAAAATCCTGGTAGTAAGTTAAAAACTGCGGTGACTGGTAAAGTGAAGCCTGGTAGTAAAGCTGCCAAACGTAGAAGATCGTTTTGTGCTAGATCTAAAAGCTGGACTGGTGAAAGGGGTAAAGCTGCTAGACGTAGATGGAAGTGTTAAAAATAAAGTGTCAACATTATATGTGTTAATATGAATAAAGAGATAAGCGAGAACACTACATTAAATATTAGTATCAAGACGCTGGCCGGTATAGCAGTTTTAATATTCACTTTAGTTGGTATGTGGTTTACACTACAGAATGATATTGCTGAAGCTAGACAGTTGCCAGAACCTATCGACCCAGAAATAACTCGTATGGAGTTTGATATGAAGGACAAATTGGTACGTCAAACTATTATGTCTACACAAGAAGACGTGAAAGAAATTAAAGATGACCTAAAAGCAATTAAAGAAAAGCTATATGAATAAGTTACTACTAGCGTTAATGGTACCAACGTTTATAACAGCTCAAGAGTTTGTAGACCCTAATGCCTTTGATTTTAAAACAGCAAAAGGAACAGTGGTAATAGAGTTCTGGGCTGAATGGAACGCAGGTAATCAAGTTGATTTCTTACCGTCGTTAAAAGACTGTGAGTCATATAGGTTATGCATCGTCAAAGGGGCTAAGGTTAAAAAGAAATATAAAGTAACAGCTATACCTACAGTTATCATATTTAATAATGGTGTGGAGCAATCTAGGTTTGACCCTAACATTATGATGCAATTGCAAGCTACTAAGAAGCAAGTTCAGAAAGCGATAGATAATATAACACTAAGTAAATTTCAGTAACGTGGAGGATAATATAGATTTAAATGAAAATTCCAAAGTACAACTAGATGTAAAAAGTCTAATAGGTATTGTAGCTGGTATCATTTCTCTTGCAGGTATATGGTTTACATTGACAGCAGAGATCTCTCAGCTACAGCTAGATGTTATGCGTATGCAAGATGACGTAGAGCTTAACCATGAGTTTAGAGTTAAATGGCCTAGAGGTGAAATGGGTGCTTTACCTGATGACGCTAAACAGGATTTAAAAATACACTACCTACAAAAAGAAGTGGATTATCTACGAAAGGTAGTTAAAGATTTAGAAATAACACAAGCGAAAACACACGAATAATAACTAAGCCACTTGATTGTGGCTTTTTTTATATAGTAACATACTACTTTATTATGTAACTATATTAAAGTAAAATAATAGATATGGCTAACAACATAGTAGATATAGACAGAGTATACCAGAAAGTCCAGGCTTTAGCCAACAAGGACCAGAGAGGTTATATAACACCACAAGAGTTTAATCTTTTTTCAGATCAAGCTCAGCTCGAGATATTTGAAAACTATTTTCACGATCTTAAGACAGCTCAATTAAAACCTAAGAACAGTACAGATACAGGAGATGAAATAGAAATGTTAAGCGAGAGAATGTCTGTTCACAGAGTTGTTGACACCACTAACTACAGTAAAATCTCTGACGTATATACATTATCTACTAACGTTTACTCTTTGTCTTCAGTTAAGCTGGGTAATGTAGAAGCAGACAGGGTGGAGCAGAGAGACATAATGCTTATGCTTGGTAATCCTTTGACTAACCCTACAGCTACTAGACCTGTATACACTAGAACTGAAGCTAACAAAATAAAAGTCTACCCAATTGGATCTGGTAATGTAAATATAGAATACATAGAAAGACCTGCATCTCCTTCTTGGGCATATGTTGTTATACAAGGTAAAGCGTTATACAACAGTGCTAACTCTGTAGATTTTGATCTGCATGAGTCAGAGGAAAATAATTTAGTTATGAGAATACTAGAGCTAGCAGGTATAGCATTAAAAGATAGAGCTTTAACTGAAACAGCTATGAGAGATAAAGCTAATACTAAAGCTGAAAAGAATAATTAACTATGGGTTTATTATCACAAAATCAAAATACATACTACGGATCTAGTAACTCTGACAACTACGGAGATTATCAGTTCACTTCATTAGACAGCATTATAAACGGTTTTATGGTGGCTTACGTAGGTGAAAGTAAATTAATCAACAAGGTTAATAGAACTGATGTACAGTTCCACGCTATGCGGGGTATTCAAGAATTTAGCTACGATATACTCAAGTCTGTTAAGGCTCAAGAGATTGAAGTGCCTAATACACTTCAAATGATATTACCTCAAGACTATGTTAACTATAGTAAGATTACTACAAGTGGTAATGATGGTATAGAAAGAGTTTTATACCCAATGGGTAAAACATCTAACCCATTTGCTATAACACAATTAACTGATGGAGCTTATGACTTTAATCAAGCTAATTTAAGAAAGTTAACTATAACCTGCCCAACTGCGGCTTTTATCCCTGATGGTAAATACTTAGATTTAAAATACATAAAACCTAACTCTCAAGTAGGTACTATGCATTTTATTTTTAATAAGAATTCTACTTTTCTAGACGGTGATATATCTA
>Ga0181387_1000150_pt1 | contig 15667 bp, 8 predicted proteins | sample 10SPOviralmetaG_FD_130119 | JGI IMG/M metagenome (GOLD analysis project Ga0181387, IMG submission 130119) | Marine viral communities from the oligotrophic San Pedro Time Series (SPOT) site, San Pedro Channel, CA, USA - 10 SPOT_SRF_2010-04-27 | ecosystem: Environmental > Aquatic > Marine > Strait...
ACCTATACTAAGTATTAATTTAAAACCTCCATCATAAGCCCATTGCTCTAATGAATCTATTAATAATAATATAGCTTGCTCTCTGTCTTTTTTAATTCTATACTTTGGATTTGATATAATCCACTCCATCCAAGCTATTTTTGAATTTGTTCCGTATAAAAAACCTGCCACTATAGGTTCACCTTCTTTTTCTATTATAATTCCACCTGTTCCGTTTTCAGGTAACATTTCTTGTGACAAAGGCTCCCACTCTGGCCAAGACTTCCACCATTCCACAATAGTGTTATAGTCTTTTTCAGTTAGTCTTCTTGCTGTTAATTTCATTTAATTTTATTTAATAAGATGATTCAGAGTAGTTTGATGATAACGCAAACAACTCGTTTGTTCCTGAGCTAGTTGTGTTTGTAGCTCTTAACTTTACTGTTGCAAAAAATCCTTTAACCCCAGATATTGATCTACCATATATAACCTCACCACCCGTAGCTGCTGAAGTATTTATTAAGTTAGCAAAATACTTATCTTCTTTTCTTTTAAATTCATTTTTAAACAAACTACTTTCCATGCTAGCTAAAGTTGTTGGTAAATTGTAAACTGCAATTGGATTTGCTGAATCTTCATTAGTAACAAAGCTCTCCATAGACCAATTAAAGTTACCTTCATAATTAACTGTTTTAAATGTCTTTACTAGAGAAGGATTTGTGTTTAATATACTAGTAACAGTTGAATCATATTGAACTCCATAAAAATTAGCTCTAGGTAAAACACCACCAGAGTTATTAAACTCAACATAATGCTTATATAAAGAACCGTTTTTAGTAGAAAAGAAGTTATTTTGTATACTAAACATTTGTCTAGGTATATAACTCAACGTGCTTGTCCAGCCCAATACTTGCTCATCAAACGTTACGGTTATCGGTGAACCTGAAGTAGAGGTTTGTAAAGCTAAAACATACGCTTTATTGTATATGTCATAACCACCTATAGCTTTTCCAGCTTCTAATATACCAAACTGATCTCTAAAAAAGTCATACATACCATAGTTAGATATTTCTGTTATACCATCTCTAGACAACCTAAGAACAGATCCTTGAGCTGCATCAGTAAAGTATTTTCTGTAACCATATACAGCAAAAGACTCTGGATTTTTTGCAATTCCAAATTCACCGGCGTAAGGTTGTATAGCCCCGATAACTACATTAGATGTGGTTTGCACAGGTAAACCTTCTTGAGTATATATAGCGTCTTTATCTATTAAAGCTCTATTGACTTTTCTCTCTTGAAATATAGTTAAATTAGTATCTTCAGCGTACAGTTTTTGTATACTACCTTTTGATGGGTCTACAGTTCTAGTTATATCTTGACCAGATGGAAAAACATTTGTTTGGTTTACACCTGTTCTAGAATTAACAACGCCAGAATATATGATAGAATTAGCTAATAATTGCTGTGTATTTTCGTCTGACGCTAAAAAAGCTCTAGGTGCTAATCCAGTCTGCACGTTGTTATAACCACCTCTAATTCTAGACTCTTCAATATACCAATCATACTCAGTTCTAGAAGGCCCAGTCTGTCTGTTTATTTTCTTTAAAACGTATGTGTTATAATACTTTACCGGTATAGCTGTAGCCATATTTTTATTATTACTTGTTTTTTAAATTATTTAGGTTATGGTCCTACAAATCCACCTGATGGGACTGCTGTTGGAAACACGGTTGGATCTGTTGTGCCAGTACCTCCTCTTGGGTAGAATGGCGGATCTGCCATTATAACTTCAGTTAAATTTGTTCCTGGATTTTGTATAGTTGGTGTTTGACCAGCAGGAAGATACGTAACTATAGCGCCAGCATAACCAGTTGGAGCAACACCTGGCCAATCTTCATTTCGGGTCATTTTTATTTTTAAGTTAACCGCTGCACTAGGTTGAAAGTTATATGTACCTGTGTTAGTTGTTGGTGTAGGATTTTTTTCACCTGGACTAACGCCTTCTGTTATTTGAGTGGAAGTTCTAGAAAGACCTTCTAATCTAGCAACTCTTTGAAAAGAACCTGTGAAACCTGTGCTGCTATTGAAACCTGTACTTTCTTGATTTACAACGAAGTAACCACCAACTGTATTAGTACCACTACCTAGTGTGCCATCGGGATATGAAAAATCGTTTTCAATACAAGCTCGAACATTACAAAAACCAGGGTTTTGCTTACTAGAAGCAACCCATATATCTACATCGTTTGCTGTCCAGTTTTGAATTTGACCTTGCCAAATAGGTGAGCTAGTTTGACTAGTAATAGTGTTTAGCGATATATTTGATTGAGTGCCTTCATATGCTGCGTTTGGATTACCTTGTGTATATGAAGCGTATACTACTTGACCTGTGTAATTAGCTGCTCCAACAGTGTAACTCATGTAGGTATATGTAACAGCTCCCACATCGTCTGTAAGACTAAAGTATAAAGAATAAGAACCTACTTGCATGTAATTACTTGTAGTAGAATTACCAGATAATACAAACTGTCTATACCTAATAGGGCTTGAGCCATTAGCCGTTACATTAGCTTGATATACTATACTTGCAAAATCACTTATATTTCCAGAAGTGCCTGAGTTACCAGGGTAAACACCGTAGTACGTTATGTTACCAGCGTTGCTTGTATACCTAGCACCTACAAAATCCCAACCATTATTACTACTAAAAGTTGCAGAATCACCATTAGTTGGATATCCAACACCGGATGTTATAGCGCTACCATTTAAACCTAATGGGCTAAGGCTACGCGCGCCTGCGTTTGGATACATACCGACTATCAATCCTCCAGTGTTAGGGACTGTAAAAGGAGGTAAAGTGTTAATTATAACAGGTGGATCGTTTTGTAATTGCAAAGTTACAGTTTCAAAAGTATCAACACCACTTAAACTCCATTTAAGATTAACTTCAAATTTACCTCTCCACGTAACATCATACAAGTTTGAGTTGCTACCGCCAGCGAAAAACCCATTGGGATCATTAGGTCCTTGAGCTGTTGTTATATTAAAACTACCATTACCAACAGCCACTAGGTTAAATCTACTTATATAATCTATATTAGTGTCTATGGCTTGTGTCGTTGGATTGTAAGAAAAAATATTTACAATAGAACAAGAGGCAGATGTAACTAATTGACCACCACTTGTTGGAAAAAAGTTACCTGTTATGGTGCTACCTATAACGTCATTTTCAGAGAAAGAAACTGATACGCTTGAAAAAGTAGATCCATTTATATCGCCGCTTTCGTTTTGTATATCAACATTTAAATCAGATATAAGCTGTGCTGAAGATGTCTCGTAAAATAATTCTAATTGTGATACAAAAGGAGATGTTTCATAAACAGCTAAACCTAAGTTTGCTGGATATGGATCAGTACCTGTGGGTTGAGTGTAAAGCTGCTCGTCTAAACCAACTGGTTTTCTAGTAGAAAGCTTAGCAACGTAAGGTTTTGTGTTAAAATTATATATAGAATATGGGTTAACATCACCTGCAACTGGTGTCCAACCTTGTCCGTCACCGGTTAAAAGAGGAAATACATCTTTTATTGTCCCAACTAAATCAACTGAGTCAGGAGAAAATGCAGGATCAAATTGCTTTGTTTGAGTTGAAAAATTATTCACAACTACAGGCACTATATTTGTTACTCTAGGAAACATTGTTTCATCAGACGTAAATTGATCTTGTAGTGGACCAACTTCTTGTAGATTTCTAGGTACTTTGTTTATATTATCAGATATTAAAGTTATAAAACCAGTTTCTCCTTCTTCTAAAGTAGAGTTTTTAATTGGATAACCATTTATTATACCAGGTAAGTAAACATTATAATAATCTTGCTGTTGTTGTTTTACTCCAAACTTATAAGTGTAAAAACCATTTACGTTTATATCGTAAGTAGCACGAGTCATGTTCGACGTTAGGTTAGGTTCTGGTTGTTGAAGATCTGGTGTATTAGAGAACAGATATTTAACATCTATTTCTTCCTTGGTTTGTATAGTTATATTATATATAGGCGTTAAACTAGATGGTGTTACAGTTACTATATTAGTGTAGTCTATATACTGGCCTGACATTTTTCTACCAACTGAAAAACATCTATCATAATTTGTAGGAAAGTTGTCAAACATAAGTCCAGTTCCATTAGAACGTACTCCAGCTGATCCTAACTTGTATTGATAGTATCTATTAGGTCCAAACAACAATTCTACTTTAACATTAAAACCAGGGGTTATAGCTGCGGCAAATACAACATTTACGTGAGCTAAACTAACAGTCGCTGTATAGTCATTGTTTATTGATTTTAGTATCCAACCATTACCTTCATTAACATATACATTAAGAATATTAGCGTTATTTTGAAAGTCAACAGCTTTGATAGCATAAGCAAAAAATGTTGTTGTTAAATTTGTTGTATTTGCGGTAAAGTATTGATAACTTTGACTTTCGAAGTAAGGATACAAAGCACCTGTGCCTGTAGTTCCAGTTCCATCTTCAATGTTTACAGCATAATACTCTCCTTGAGCATAAGAACCTGGATAACCTGATGTTAAAGAATTTTCTGGTATAGGTTGAAGATAGTTTACAGAAAGCGTATCGCCAGGCCAGTTTAATACATTACCATTGAATTGCAAGGTGTTGTAATCAGAAAACACGTTAGAACCTGGTTGAGGGTCACCATTGGCATCTAATAAACCGTCGTAATTAGACAAAACAATATCCGTTTGTCTACCAAACTTATCTGCTAAAACTATACCAACTTGATAATTTCTGTTTTGCTTTAATGAGTGTTGTGGATATTCTATAAATTGCTGAGTGGATTTATCAGCTATAGACGTATAATAATCTAAACCTAACGGAGCTGTATAACTTTCTACGTAATTAGAATACAATATTCTATTACCACTAGATTCTTGCGCTAAAGCTCTAACAGGTACTTTGTCAAAAACTCTAGTGGTCTCAGACGCTGGCATTGTTTTAATAGGTTGCTTAGATTGATAATTGTATTGATATACGTTAGTATAATTTAAACTGCTTATAAACGCAGCATCAACATCTACTTTTTCTAATATCTGATAAGCCTGCTTGTCTGACTCCTTATATATTATCTCTATGGCTTTTATCTTGTAGTTGTTTATTATATCTATACAAGGAAGCTTAATATTTAACACAGCATTGTTAATGCTATTCTGCATAAACTCAACTACAGTGGTAATAAAAGCTTGAGTTTCATCATCGTTAATAAATTTACCTTGGTGCTCAGGAATAAAAACATCTTGACTAAAAGGAGCTACTATCGAGTACTCGTTGTCATCAAACTTAAATCTATAACTAAATCTAACAAATTTATCTTTTAACAACTCAGGATCTCCATTCCAACCATTGTAACCTGCTTCTTTTACAACTCTTACAGACATTCCGTAAGATGCTGGACTTGTCAATGTTGTGACTGGTAAAGCATTAGTGTTACTAAAGTTAACGTAAAGATTGTTTGTAGTAATAGCATCGCTCGTCCAAAACCTAGCTCTTGTAGTTAACTCTCTAAAGTCTTGACTCGAGCTAGCTGCTTGTCTCCACCCACCAGGTTTAACATTCATTCCGTTAGCATTTGTGTTTGCTTGAGGTGGGTTGTCCCAAAGCGTTGTGCTTTTGAAAAGATTAGAAGTAGCGCCACCAGCACCTATAATGCCATTCCATTGTACAGTTGTTGGTATTGTAAATCCTATAGGTGCTAAACCTCTAGAATCCATTACAGCGTATTTGTTGTATAAAACACCATAAGTCACTTCATTCCCTATGTATTCATCATAATAACAAAAGGCTCCATACTGACCGGTGTCTGCGGCTTGCCACGAAGCTAAGGTTTGTGCTTCAACTATTGGATCTCCATTTCTATATCTAGTTACAGCTAAGTTAGAGTCACTAACCTCATATACACCTACTGGTACAGTGTCTGGATCAGCGGCGTTTGTCATTGTAGAAGGATAAGTATCTAGCTCTGGCGAATAATTGTTTATAAGAGGAGCTCTTAAATTTAAATACTCAGGTGGAAATATAGGTGCAAACTTTGCTACAGAAATTTGGTCTTCATTAAAGTAATAGGTAGAAGGTTGTTCTACATTTATTTTCCTAGGTTGATTTCTGTTATCTGTCCAAAATAGTAAGTTTTCAACTAAATTAACACCTAACACTGGACTTTGTGTTGAAAAGTTCAACCAATATCCTTCAGCTTTTACGTTTGTAGTGTTAAGCAAAGAGTTGTATACTAGTATTTGGCAAGTAGCCGTAGATGGGGCTAAACCAACCTTTGGCCAGTCTGTTTTAAAATAATATACAAGAGAGTTAGCATCATCAACAAAATAACCTATCACCTCACCAGCACCGTCATATTCGTTAGATGTAACTTTAGTGTTACCTAATATAGACTCTAAAGCTCCAACATCGCTTGCTTCTGATCTAGAAACAGCTATATTTAAAGCGTCTCTGTATTCGTTATTTGGTATAAGTCTCTCGTCTAAATCTTTATTCATTTTAGACTTGATGAAACTATTTTTAGCCTCTGCCATGTATTATGATTTTATCCATTTAGATTTACCTCTCATCACTTGAACTATTTCGTCAAGTTTTATATTAGATAATCTTATTTTAGCATTTCTTAATTTAGAACTTTTCTCTCTTCTTAGTCTTTGAACTATGTACTCTGGTTGATTTATTCTAGTAGATATTAAAGCGTGTAATATATAAGCATACATAGCATCTTCAGCCATCTTAGGTATTCTACTGTCTAAATCAAAAGCTAATCCATCTGACACATATTCTAATATAATAAGTTTACCAACTAAATTACTTGAAAAAGAAACTTTACCTTCTCTTTCGTTCATGTTAAACCAACCATTCATTTGAGAGTATTGAGGATCCATTCCGTACATTCTTCCATAACCAGATCCAATATTACTCCCTAAATCACCCCAGTTGTAAGCCCACATATCATTTGTGAAATCATTAGTGAAGTTTCCGTCAATAAAATCAGTATTAGCATTGTGCCATCTTTCTTGTGTTATAGATGTTCCCTCTATGTCATTACCCCATTGATCCTGAGTTGGTATACCTGCTGAATCTTGAGCTTGAGTGTAATAAGGACTAGTTGTTAAGTTGTTAGCTGGGTACATAGGTCTTTTAACACCTAGCTCATCAATCCAAGACATACTTACATAGTTAACATAATCTTGAGGTAATATCAACGTAAGTTCGTTAGGTATAGTTAGTTCAGCTTTTTTTATACTTTTTAAAGTATCATAACTAAACTCTTGCATTGCTCTCTTAGTGTGGAATATTACATCTGTTCTCTTGGCGTTTGGTATTAATTTACCTTGCCCTATGTATCCTACTAAAAAATTACTTACAATGTCATTTAACTTTATGTACTGATATCCTCCGTAATTATCTTCTACTGTTTGACCATATGCTTTTTCAGCTTCTGTGCTGGCATACTTACCACCACTTAGTGTTGTTAACTGAACAACTATAAAAGCGTTAGCTGAAGGTGATGCAGTTAAAGATATTGTTTTACCATTAGTAACCACTATTTCCGTAACCCATTGACTCCAAGTACCAGCTAAACCGCTTGGGCTTGTGTAAACTTTGAAATTGTTTAAACCATAATCAGGATCACTAGGGTTCCAACTAGTAGAGCTTCCTAGTATTAAATCAGAATCAAAGTCTGTTACAAACTTTTGATTAACTGTTATTGTTCCAGCTCCTCTAAAGTCTTGTGTTCCTTGATAATACTGTTGAGAATTTTCAGTTATTAATCCGTTATTAGTAGGTTGTATAGCCATTATATATTAGTTTCTTTCGTTTTGTGCCTCTTGAGCAATTTCACTAGCAGCAGCTTGAACTATATTTGGGTCTTTTATTACAACCCCTGCGTAAAGCAAGATCTGCAAAACAACATTTGTTTGCTCTGTAATGTCTAATTCAAAATCAACTGAAGTAGAAGGATTCCATATATATGTGTAATCTGGCTGAGATGATGTGAAATTCCAAACAACATCCGCTGGTTTTTTAACGTAAGTAGCCTGTACGCTAGAATTTATTGATTGAGGATATATAGTTATTTTATTACCTTCATAAAGGTAAACTGGAAAATAAGTTGAAGGCTTAGTTATTGTAGATAGGTTTAATTGAGCTAGCTCATTTCTTTGAACAGCCTCAACCTCTTTATCGTCATTATAAATAACAGTACCTAACTTATAAAAATCTAAAGGATACAATGTTATAACTATATTTACACCTACACCTAGCGCTCCTGCTGTTAAATTAAAGTTACCACCTGTTATGTTGTAATTAGTATACACAACACCATTAACGGTTACAACAACTTGACTTTGTTCAACCTGAGCCTGAGTTATAGTTGTTAAAGGATATGATATAGTGTTTAATGTTCCTGTTAAGTTTTGAGTTCCAGTAGCTGTCCCTGAAGATGTTGGGGTCGTGAAAAAACCTGGTTGCGTTGTAGTTGGTGCAGTATAAGTACAAGAGCCTATAGTTTTAAAAACGTCAAGTTTTTCTTGAACGCTTTTGTACCTGTCACCGTATTCACTTTCGTTTTGCGGCACTCGTAGTTGTTGGTTTATAGTTTCAAAGTAAGTGTCAACTATATCAAGTTGTACTTGAGTAGCTAACTTGTTAAACTCGTTAGGCGTGAGATAACCTCTTTGTTCCTTATTTATTATTAACAAGACTGTTTTATAAACTTGATCTACGTTTATTGCCATTTTAATTTGTTTATTATAATATGGGCCCGAGTGAACGAGCCCTATATTAGTATTACATGTTATTTAAACTTTTTCTCGATAGACTTGTATATTTCTACTCCTTCATCAGTCTTCAAGAAAGCAGCAAACGCTGCGTATGGATTTTCATCAAATGGTACAGTCATTAATTTTCTTCCATTGCTAGCCCAAGTAAATACACGTTGATCTTGTGATAACTTTATTATTCTAGCTTCAGTGGCTTTTATACCAAAATTTCTTAATTGTACATTTTCGTCATTTGCTAGCTCCATAAATAATTGTGGATTTGATTTAGCAAACATTAGTAAATCTCTTTTTATTTCTTTAGAACTTAGTTTGTTTATGCTAGTTCCTATTTCCACTCTCAGTACAGCCTCGGCTTGGTCTATATCCATATCTCTAGCTGCTAAAAGTGCTTGTATTTCCCACTCCATCCACTGTAATTCGTTAACAGCATTTTCTTGTGGTTTTAGTTCTTTAAACCTATGCCCTGATAGAGGGTGATATAAAGACAACATTTTTTGTAAGTTTTGTTTTTCTTTTGGAACAGCTAAAACGCCGTCTCTAAAAGTTATATGACCCATTGTTGATTCTCCTTTGTGTTCATCTACAAAGACAGATGCTTGGTTTGTTGCGTATTTAAGTTCTCTTTGAGATCCTACTGCTTCATCAAACCATAATAATGGATGTTTTTTTGTATGCTTACTAGGTATTGTATAAGTCAATGGTGACTCGTTACCTGTTAGATAGTAATTTCTATCTTTTATTTCCCACTCAGTAGGTTTAGTTTGTTTTTTTGTTGACATAATATAATATAATTAAATAATTTTATAAGAGTAATTGTTACCCCCGTAGTTACAACGAGGGTAAGAATTACATTTGTTGAATCTTAGATTCCTTTAAACAATACAAAGTTGTTCGCAGCTTGTGTAACTAAACATCTTTCTGATAAGAAGTTTACTTCCATTGCATCCAAAGATGAAGTAAAAGCACCTCCTACAGAACCAGTTAACCAAGACTTCATACGTCTGTCATCAGCTTGAGAAGCTCTATAACGCACGTGTAAGAATGGTCTTCTAATGTTTGTTCCTAAGATTTGATCATATACCGTAGAAGTTCCAGCTGGTACTAATACACCTTCAATAGATGCAGGTCCAGCAATAGCTCCACGAGTAGAAGCATCGTTTAAGTATTTCCAGTCAGTTTTATAGAAGTCATAAGAACCTCTTCTGAAACCAGAGAAACCTAAATTTAATGCCATTTCCTCAGAATTTTCAAATAATCCAAAAGCAGTACCTCCAGCGAATCCACCTGAGATAGAAGCAAGCATATCATCAAAATCAAGAGCAGTAGCTCTGTTTAAGAATAACATGTTTTCTTCAATAGCTCCTTGAGTATCTAAGTTTTTAAGTATTGCATCAAAAGCATCTAATCCAGCAGCAGCTGTAAATCCAGTTTGTACATTACCTCTCTGACTGATAGCAGAGAATAAACCTTGAGAACCACCACTTTGATTTGTTAATGCAGCAGGTCCACCAGCACTTAATTCTCCTTCAACCATTGCCATTTCTAAGTAATCTTCAAAACGTAAACGAGTTTCAGATTCAGCTTTTAAATACCATAAGTATCCTCCAGTTCCATCTTCAGTAGCAACTTCTACCCATCCAATCTGAGCAGTGTCAGAACCATTGATAGTATAAGTACTTCTAATGATTATTGGAGAGTTTGAAAATTGAGTAAAGCTAGGATCTACAGTAACCATAGGGTTATTATTAGCAGCATAAGTATTTGCTCCTACAGCTGCATTTGCAGTTGAAGTTCCTTTCTGAAAATCAGAACCGTAAACAAATATCTTTTTTCCAGCACCGTCAGCAATACCAGCAGCAGCTAAAGTAGCAAAACCATAAGGCTCTACAACTAACTGTCCTGGATTACCTCCTCCACCTGCTAAGCGAGTGTCAGAAGTTCTAACAAAACATTTTGCTTCACCACCGAATTGATCCATTACAACTATCGTTGCACCTGGAGAAATTACGTTTACAACCGGCACAGCAGCACCTGCAGCTGTAACAGGAATTGTAATTGTTCCCGCTCCAGAAGCTGAAGTACAGTTGTTATAAGCAATGTGTAATCTATTTTGTTCAGACCAAATTACTTGATCAGATGTCATTGGCATTTCAGCGCCAACCATTCTTAAAAATCCTGATAACGTTCTGTTACCATATCTTTCTACCTCTGCTTCGTAAAGCTCTGGTAGGTATTGTTGTGAGAAATCGTTTTGTCCACCTGTGAAATTTAGGTAGTTGTTTGCCAACGTTTGTTGTTGTTGACTTGGTACGATTGAACCAAATTGCGGAGCAATTGCCATAATTTTAATTTTTAATTAGTTAAACTTTTTAGTTTTAATTTTTAGTTTTGACGAGTCTAACCCACTAATTGCTTTAACTTTTAATCCGTTTATAAATACATTTCCGTCGGCAACTCGCCTAGGTTCGTCTTTAGATGGATTCTTAGATCCACTGATTATGCTTTTTACACCATCAGCTTTTCCTTGTTCGTAAAAATGATTAGCAAGTTTATCTGCGTTCATAGCAGCATACATCGCTTTATGGTAACCTGCAGCGTCTGTCATTAATCCTTCTTCGTTTGTATATTTACCTACGAAGTTTTGTACATCAGCTTGTAGTTCACCTACTTTAACCGGATCTTTAATTCCATATCTAAATCTTTTTTCTCCAAGATTAAATTCAAAACCTTTGAATTCATTGTTGAATAGTTTTTTAGTTCTGTCTCTAAAATCACCGTGCACTTGTGTAGCAACTTCTTGTTGCTGCTTATATTGGTCGTAAAAGCTAATAGCTTCTTGTTGTTCTTGAGTAACGCCCGGTCTCAACTTGATCTCGTCGTAATATTTGCTCTTAGAACTTTCAAGAAATTGTTTTGCGTTTGCAACCTCTTCCTTAAACGCAAGTTTTTTCTTACGTATTTCTCTTGGCTCATCTACATCTTCATCAAAATCAAAATTATCTTCCATTAAAAAGCTAATCTCTTCTTGATCTAAATGTGGTTTTGCCTTTGTATAATATTCTTTTAAAACATCTTTAGGACTATAAGAGCTGTAATCTTTGTTTAAAGACACATAGTCTTGTACAGTCCCACCAGTTTCTTCCATGAAAGATACTAGTTTTTCAATGTTTTCTGGTAAAGGTTTACCTAAGATTTTTTCATCTCTTTGCGCTTCTTTAACTTCTTTCGCTATTTCCTTTACCTCTTCTTTTGTTATTTCTTGGATCGGGGTAATTTCTTCAACAACCTCGCTGGGCTTTGATACTTGTTCGTCCACTCCAGAGCTATCTCCGGTTTGTTCGCCCACATCCATCTTCTTTGTTTCTCCGATTTGAATGGCATCTTCTTCTTTTTTTAAAGCTTCAGTAGGGATTTCCACTTTTATAACCTCTGGGGCTATATCACCTGTTGCCTCTGGTTTTGTTAAATCAACCTTGGTTATTTCGTCTTTAGATTGTAGACTTAAATTTTTAGGTTTTTTCTTTTTAATTTTAAATTCACCTTCTTGCTTGATAGGCTCATTTGATTTTGTTTCTTCTGACATGATAAAATATTATATAATTATTAAATAGTTAACTAGGCGGCATTATATTTTGTAAACCAAACGTGCCTAGTTGTGATGAATCTCCACTTTCAAAATCTACTGGAGCTGAATCGTTTTGTCGTTGATTTATTAATTGACTTTGTTGAGTTCCTTGTAATTTAACTCTTTTATCTTTTCTATCTTCTATTTTGCTTTCTTTCTCAGACTCTACGCCCATTTTTATTTGAGCTAACTGTTTTTGGTACTCAAATTCTTGAGCCATTAACTGTTGTTTAACCGTCATCTCTGTTTGCATCCTTTGAATTTCAAACTGTGATTTGGCTTGTTCTACCTGTACTTTTGATTCTGTCATAGCTTGGTTTTTTTGAACCTCAGCCATAGCGGCAGCTTCTGTAGTTTTAGCATTTGCTTGTGCTTGTGCTTGAATCATTTGCTGTTGTTGCGCTTGCTCCCTTGCTATTTTCTTTTTTCTTTTTTGCTTCAACAACTGATTAGCTAATTTAAGGTTTTTTATTTGCCTTATATCTATAGCATCTTCTAAGTCAATACCTCCGCTTTGCAAAGCTATTTGTATGTTTTGCTCTAACTGAGCTTGAGCTTCGTCATCAGGTTCTAATTCTAAGAATATACCAAAATCATGCAGATTAAGTGTAGCTATTTCAGCCAATGTACTAGCATTAAATAATGATATGCTCTCTATTAAAGCATTTTTAGTTAAAGGAAAAGAAAGTACATCAACCATCTTTAAAGATATGTTTTCACATATTCTAAGAGCAAGAAATAAGCTAGCTTGATTAACGTGTTTAGTTGCTATATTAGATTGATTAGCGGCCATCTTTGCTATGCCTACTAACGCGTCTTTATCCTGCATACTACCATCTCTAGCTTCGTTAAGACCTGTTACATCTCTTATCATTTGTAGATAATAATTGTAAGTCATTATTAAGCTTTGTAACTTAGCGCTTCCAGCTGATGATTGTAATTCTTGAATAGGCACTTTACCTCTATTTAGCTCTCCATCTTGAGTTAGAGATCTACCAACGATAGAACCAGTTTGAAAATACATGTTTAATGCCTCTGCTGGATTATAATTTGTACCGTTACCTAAGTCGACTTCAGCGAGCCCATCCATATCTAAGAACACACCATCTGGCACCATTCTAGACAAGACCTGCTGCATTTTCAAATGTGTTATTTGAATCATGTCAGCAAAACCTGTTATCTTACTTACTATAGATTCTATTCTACCTTTATACATTCTAGGTGCACATATAGCGTAGTTCATTTCAACTTTAGTGTTGTCAGAATTAGGCCTTGTCATATTTTCAGCAAGTTCCCATTTTAACATTATATCTGTACCAAGAACTTTGACACCTGAGTATAAAACTTCTATGGTTCTAGAAACCTTGTTATACGTGTCAGCAGGTGGTGGATTAAATTCGTCTGTTTTTTGAATAACTTTTTCTAAACCATTTTCAGTGTTTTTTAATTTAAACACTTGGTTCATATATGTCTTATATTCAAAATACATAACTTGAACCGTGTTACTGTCGTAGTTACCCCACCCTGTTATGTACTGCCTATTACCTGGCATTTCCTGTATTCTTTGAAGTTCTCTTTCTGGTATACTAGGAAATTGTTTTTTTAATTCAGGTATTGTAATAGACTTAACTTCACCAACATAATAAACATCTTCAAAGTTAGGATCTTCTGTGTAGGAATATATTAAATTAGCTGGATCAACATAATCAACAACTATACCGTTTGTTTTATTAAAACTTGTTTTAGCACAAGCAATACCACAAACAACTAAGTCTTCATTTATTCTTCTTTTTGTCAATGGCCATCTATTACTAGCTAATGTAGTTGTTATAGCTTCCTCTTCTGCTATTTCTACCGATTGTTTGTAGGAAAGTTGCATGTGAAGTTCTAGTTCCTCATTACTTTGAGGTAGTTGTTCAGTTGGTATTTTTGACTGTTTAGCATCAATGCCTAAAGCTTGCTTTGCTTGCTGCATTAATTCTTTAGCGTACATATCTTCAGCTATAGCCTGTGCATATTTTGTTCGTTTTTTTACAGACTCTGGATCTTGAGAATATGCTTTAATTTCAAATTCTTTATTAGATATACCATTTACTACTATATTAACAAATTTAGATATAACAGGAACTGGCTTCCAGTCTAAATTTAAATAAGACAAATCACCATTTATAGATAACTCGTCTTTGTATTTTTGAACAGATTGCTCTCCTCTAGCGTATAGTCTTAGGTTATGAAAATTATTCCAACTAGTAAGGTATCTGTTACCGTTTGTTCTACCTTGATTAAACCACTCAGTTTCAATAGCAGAAGCTACTTGAGAGCCGTACTCTCTTGAAGCTTTTTCAGCGTCTGGTACTACCTGACTAGGAAAAGCGCTATTTGAATTAGTATATATTTTCATTTATTCAATTATTTTTGACAATGTACCTTTGTTATTATATCTTTTAAAACCTAAATTGTAAGAAGGTCTTTTGAATGTCGGGTTTGGTTTATACTTGTTTTTATTGCAAGCCATAATAGCTAAGCCTGAGCTTATAGACGCATCATGAGATGTTCTATTATTTATATTAAATTTAGCCCAATCTTCAAGAGTTCTTTGGAAATAAACATCACCATAATTACCATCGTCTTTTAAACCAACGTGGTGTTCTATATAAGATTCTATTGCTGCTGCGTGAGCTTGCTTTATATCTTCACTAGAGTTTGGTATTCCACCTATTTCTCTCTCTGTGGTTGATAATTTACTATATTTTTTATCTGGTCTATTTATAGAGTAACCTCTATAACCTCTACGTTTAAAGTAATACAACAGTCTAGGTTTGTTGTTTTCAGCAAGTATTGGCATGCCATAAAAAACACAAGCCATTAATACATCTTCAAAAAATATTTCAGCTGTTTGAGGTCTAGATATATATTCTAGGAAAAAATGATTTGATGGAACATTATCCATGTTAAACTTAGTTAAACCATGTAAAGCTCCATTAGATCCTCTTCTGTCTACAGTTCCAGATATATCGTAACTGTCACAACCAAAAGCTCCCATGTAATCATTGCCAGGCCATTTAAGTCCGTTTTTCTTTATAACACTGTTTTGCATTTCAACAGATGGTATCCAAGATACAAAAAATCTACCTTGCTTACTAGGCATAAAAACAACTTTAGTATCTTTTACGCCGTTAACCCATTGAAAATTACCTTGTGTTA
>Ga0181387_1000153_pt1 | contig 15604 bp, 6 predicted proteins | sample 10SPOviralmetaG_FD_130119 | JGI IMG/M metagenome (GOLD analysis project Ga0181387, IMG submission 130119) | Marine viral communities from the oligotrophic San Pedro Time Series (SPOT) site, San Pedro Channel, CA, USA - 10 SPOT_SRF_2010-04-27 | ecosystem: Environmental > Aquatic > Marine > Strait...
TAAACCTTCTGCAAAAGCTGTTTTTCTAGTACCTCTTAATCCACTTTTAGCTCCAGTAGTAGGACTTATAGTTGGTGCTAATATATAATCTGATAATTGTTTTGGAGTAAAATCTTTAAACTCATATATATTTACGCCTTGTTCTAAGTTTTCTACATAAACTTTGTCACTTAATAAAGCAGCGTCTATATCTGTTTTCTTAGTTAAACGCTTTGGCGGTTTAGTAAATATTCTATTTTCAGGATTTTTTTGACTCTCTAATCTAACAAAAAACCTAGGATCTAAAGTTTCCTTCATTTTTTCTGCCATTTTTTTAACAGAAAATTCATAGTTTTTACCTCCGCCTAAAGCTTTTTTAATTTTTTTAGTTAATTCACCCCTCGACGCTTTAGTTATAAAGCTTTTAAACTCTTTTGATTCAACTCCAGGAATATCACCTGTAAATATTTTTAATAAACTTATATCAATTTCATTTTTTAAATCTTCAGTAAATATCTCTGGAAAGTCTCTAGTTACTTTAGACTTTGGAGTAACTTTAGCTTTTTCACCATCTACTTTAGTTGTAGTTTCAGTAGAGGCTATCTGTCTAGCTTGCTCATCGTCTGTGGATACAGTTTTCTTTCTTCTTTCTGCTTCTATTGCTAAATCTCTTTTTGCATCTAACTTACCAAACCTTGTATTGGCAAATATAGATTCTCCAAAACCTTCTACACCAACTATTGATCCATCTGCTCTTTTACTTTCTGGATTAAAATTTAAAAGCCTATCTGCTACATTATCTATTATCTTATCTCCCTCTGCTTTACTCTCTTGTCTAGATCTTATGTAATTGTTTATAACTCCACCAGGAGTATATATTGAAGAAACAAGACTTTGACCTGCTCTACTTCTTATATACTTATCATAATCTTCTTTACTTTTTAATTCTTGTGAAATTCCTTCAACTTTAAAATTTTTCGGAATTAATTTATTTATTTCTTGTAAAGGGGTTAATCTTGTCGCATCTTTAGATACTACAACTTCTTTAGTTAAATCTTTAGAAGCTAATTTCTTAGCTTCAGCCTCTCTATTAGCTTTAACTAACTCTGCGCCTATGACATCTATTTCATCTAGCTTAGCAAGCGTTTGCATTTTAACTTCAAACCTTCCGCCCATTCTAGTTTTCTCACCTATCATACCTAGTAGTTGAACTACATCTTTAGCTGTTTTAACGTTAGGTGTTTTTAAACCAGCCTCAACAAGAAAGTCTTTAACTTCTAATCTAACTTGATTCATGAAAGTAGATGCTAAGTCTGGGTTGCTATAGTAAACTTTTGGATCAGCTAAAAATTCACCCATAAAAGCTAAGTATTCTTCAGCCGCTAAGTTCTTACCTTTCCAAGTTCTAAGATCTATATTATATCTTTCTTTAATTCTTTTAGCTAGCTCAGTTCCTTCAAATTCACCAAAATCAAATCCTTCAAATACTTTACCTAAGTTTTTAGTAAAGTTTAATTTCATACCAGGATTAGCTTCGAGATAAGCATTTAAAGCAACATGTGTAAACTCATGAGGAGGTTTACCAGCCGTATAAGCATCTAAGTCAAAAAACATTTCTTTTGTCTTAGGGTTATACTGAGCAGTGTTCTCTGCACTGTCAAAATTCTTTTTAAACATAGGAGTTTTAGGATCGCTTCTTCTACCAAACTTTACTTTAACACCTTCGAAATTTGGTACAAGAGTTTTCATAGCCCTATTCATAGGCTCCGTAATCATTTTATCAAAGTCTTGTTCAAAGTTTTTAGAGTTAGGATCTAGCTTGTGATACATTGTTTCAGCTTGTATCTGTTGATTTAACGTTTGTATTCTTTGAGTATACTCTGCAAATTTCTTTTGATCTTTTGGTGATAAATCTTTAAATTGTTTTTTAGGCTTCAATGCGTCTGGAATTACGACACCATCTTTATCTAATTTTAATTCACTAGAAGGACCATCAACAAAGTCTAACTTTTGCCCCATTAAGTTGTTTACTTCATTTTTTAATTCAGAAACAACCTCGTATTTTTTTTGAGTTGTCATGAAGTCTGATCTTTTAACATGTGTGAAACCTGTTAAACCAAAAACCATGCTATTAACAATAGCTCTTCTTGATACTGTGCTAAAGTCTTTATACATTTCATCAAACTCGTCTTTAAAGTTTTTATCACCCATAAAACTTTCGTAAGCTAACTCTGCAACTCCAGCTCCTTCAGCTGATATAGCTCCAATTGGTCCAGCTTTTACAACTTTTTGAAATAATGGGTCTAACCATTTAAACTTTTTCTTAAAACCTATACCACTTGTAGCTGCGCCTAAAGTATAAAAAGTAGCACCACCACCAGGTTTCATGCCTAGTATTGTTTGCATTTTAGCTTCTTCAACAGCAGCTCCAGTTATAAACCTAGCCATAGGTGACATTTTGCTAATTAACTTAGCATAACCCATAGCATTCATAACGCCTCCAGTAGCACCTAATATCATTAAGTCAGGCACAAAACCACCTATTCCAGAAGTAACTTCTTCTGTCATACTTACAGATATATTTTTTTTCTGATCTTCTGTTAATTCTATTTTACCACCCATTGATGCTTGTATCTCAGGAGTATTATTAGCAGTTTTTATAGCTCTGTCTAAATTATCTATTTGAGTTCTAGCTGTTCCTTCAGTTGTACCTGTTAAAAATTCTTCAGCTTCACCTTTATCCATGCCTAAAGTTTCTAAAGTAGCAACAGCTCCAGTTTGTATAAGATTTACAAAGCCATCAGGTTTTTCTATAGCTCCAACATCTACATTGTTTATAGCTAAATTTCTAAAAGTTCTAGCAGCTACAGTTACTTCATCAACCTCTTCATTATACATCTTAACAGCATTAAGGTCTTTATCGCTTATCAAGTTAGCTAATTCATCAAAATAACCTTCAAAGTTCCTAGAATCAATACCAGCAGCTCTTAAATCGTATAGAGATATATTTATATTACCATTATTATCTATATTATCTTTTAACCCGTTAGCATCTAAAGCTCTTAACACTTTTGCGCCCATTGGATTACCACCTGAAAGTTGTGCTGGTTCAAATTTTAAATTAACAAAACTGTTTCTGCCGTCAGCTTCAAATTGTTGTAAATACAAAAGCTCATCGTTAAACAATTGTTCTACAGCTTCTCTTTGAGACAAAGCTGGGTTTTCATTTATTAAGTTTTGAGCTCTAACACCTGCGGTGTTTTCTACATCTTGAGATACTTTATTTAATTTTTTTGTAGATTCCTCACTCCTACCTTGCATGTTAAAAAACTTAGAGTTTAACTCTTCGTTTATTTCTTTGTAAGTTCTAGGTTTTCCTTGAAAAGATAAAGGATCTCCAGGCATCCAACCACCTATTACTTTAGTACTTGTAGCATTTTTCTCTATAGCTTTATCAAGATCTTTATAATCGTTTTCTAGCTGTATTTTTCTTTCGTTTAGATCTTCTAGTTGACGATTTCTTTTTGTAGAAGACTCATCTTTATCAACAGTCCTATTAATTGCTTGAGGAATTAAAACATTGTTTATGTTGTTTAATTCTTTAGTTATTTCAAATTGTTTAGCTTTTAAACTATCACTAGTAAGTTCTACTTCACTTTTTCCTTTATCAGCTTCTAAAACAAACATCTCCTTAAACTCAGGAGAAACTTCAGTAGATTCAGGTCTTATTCTGTTAGACTTATAATCTCTTTCTACTTGGTCTTTATTATCTACAATAGTTTCGTTATATAAAAAATCAAAAGAACCCTTATCAATAGGTATACCTGATTTTTCTACAAATTTATCGTAAATTCTATCCTTTATTATAGCATGTTGCTCTGTAGATATAGTATAAGTATCAGAACCTAAAGCATTTTCATTACCAAAACCATAGTCTGGTAAGTTTTTAAAAGCTTCTTTTTGTAAAGCATCCATAACCGGAAGCAATACTTCCATATCTTCTTTGTTGGCTTTACGTTTATCTATGGTTTTATCACCACTAGTGAAACTAGGTTCTCCAGGAAAGCTAGGTGTAGATATAGTTGTTGTTCCATCTTCTATAAAAACACTATACAACCCATCTTTATTAGGAGCTAAACTAGTGCTTTGAGTTAAACCTTTGTACTCTGGTATATCTTCTAAGCTAGAAAAAGCGTCTGTATCTGCTATAACATCTGGTTCTACAACTTGTATTTCTTGTTTTCCTAATTCTATTTCTTTAAATTTTTCCCAGTTAGCTCTTTCTTTATCCATTAATGGGAGAGCTTCATATTCTTTAGCAGACATGCTAGGCTTCCAATCAAAAGTTTCTACTTCAGAGATAATTTCTTCTTTTTTAGGGATAATTTCTTCTTTTTCTTTTTTAGGTTTTGTTATTTCGCCAGAAACACCTACTAAATTTTTAAAGTCTTCTTCGGAACCGTTATAACCTGTTTCAACAAACTGATTAAATGACGCGTTTAAAGCTTCTTGATTGCTATTAATTAACGAGCTAAAATCATCTGACGTACCATTATAGCCGGTATCAACAAATAATTTATAAGCCGATTTTAGTGCTTCTGGATTCATATATTATTTAATTTATTAATTAAACTTAGCTCCAACACCTGTAGAAACTACGGATTCTTTAGCTATTTCTTTTAATTGTTTTTCAAACTTTAATAATCTTTCATTTGTAAGAGGTACACCTGATGAGTATTCTTTAAGGGTTTTTAAATCCTCATCGCTACCTGCTGCAGCGTAATTAACTTGAGGGAAGAATAATAACTCGCCATCTTTGTATTTAATTTCTATATCTTGTATTATTTTAGTTCCTGAACCTGTTGCAAATCCGCTTCCTCCAAATCTATATTTCAAATCATCAGTTAGTTTTTGCTTATTATCTTTTTCTTCCTTGCTCAATCTTTCAAATTCACCGGCTTCAATTTGTTCTTTAGTGATTATTTTCTTAGTTTTAGGATCTATATTAGGATTATCAAGACTTTTTTTCAAAGCTGTAGCATCGTTTATTATTGTATCATAACTCACTACTTTTACTTTATTTTCAATATTTTCTTCATTGCTTTTAGGTAAATCAATATCTTTAGATATAACATCGTTTTTAGGAGAGAATAAATTTCTACCTTTTTTAACTAAAGCTTTTTGAGCTTGCTCTCTTTGATCGTCACTATTAGTCCATACGCCTTCACCTATAGTTGGCCAATAACTTTTCATTTTTTCATTATCATTCAATATAGGATCAACTGCTCTGTTTAGATAAGTCATGTAATTAGAATTATCACCTATGTAATATTTTTCTTGCTTCGTGGTAACTTTTCTTCCTTTACTATCTAACTTTTCAGTATTATAATTTATTTTAAACATACTATCATTTTGTTTCATCATAGCATCATGAACAGCTCTTAAATCATCTGTTGGATCTTGTACAAAATTTATAGGATAATCAGGATTTTCACCACTCATTATAGCATTTAAACCTTCTATAGATATTTTTTGCCCATCTTTATGAACTAAAAAAGTTTTGCCATTTTCAATAAATGTAGATACATTACCATTTTTAGTAGGCGAATACATGTCATTAAATAATTGCGCTATTTCAAAAGTTTTACCAGAGCCATCATATATAAAAGATCCAACTTCACCTTCTTCTCTGCTCATTGCATCTTGAATTCTTTTGCTAAAAGCGTTTATATTAGGTATTGCAGTTTCTATATTTTTTAATGATTGATCAAATACTGCTAGCTTAGCATAGCCATCTCCTGGATCTATATTACCAAGCTTAATATCAGAAACAATACTAGCATATTCTTTAGCTTGTTGCATCTGAGCTTTTTTAAATCCTTCATCAAAAGCTTGTCCACCAGCTTGTTCTTCGCCAGCTATCATTTTCATCTTTTGATCTAAATAGTTTAATTGCTCTTGCTTTATACCTTCAAGTTTAGCTTTTTCTGCTTGCCAATCACTTAATGCTGTAGCGTACTCAATATCTTTTTGCCTACCTACTTGTCTAGATGCTTCTCTTGTTAATCCGCTTATACCAGTTAATCTACCTGGACTTATTGTTTTTACTTTTGGCATAGTTTACTTATTTTCTTCGATACATATTTAATATTTTACCATCTGCATCATATTTAAAAGGATTTATAATGTTACCATCTTTGTCAAACTTTCTAAACTGCTCAGGAATAAAGCTAGGGTTTTCAGGGTATAAATAAGTGGTTCCATTAATTACATTCCCCACGGAAGGCGTTGGCTGGTTAACATTTAACGATGGGCTATTGCCTGGGTCCATGAGCTGCATACCTGCTACTTGATCTAAACCTGTCTGATTTGCAGCGTTTGAAGCGTTTGCAGTAAAGTTTGTATTATTAATATTAGTGTCAAAAATTTCATCTACTAGAGTTAAACTATCACCATCTGTATTATCAATTAAACTGTTTTGCATTCTTTCTTGAAAATCTCTTTCTATTTCTTGCTGTGCTGCTCTATTTCTTATATTAGCATCGTCCATAAAAGTTTTGTCTTGCTGGTTGTTACTTGACTTTTGTCTTTTATTTGTGTTGCTACCTAAACCCCTAGCGGCTTGTAAACCTAAGCTACCTAATGCTCCAGCCATATCAGCTGCTCTTTCACCATAAGCAAACTGCTCCATACGCAATTGATCAGCCTTACTTTGCTCGTAATCCATTTGTTGGCCACTTCTTTGCATTTCAGCATTTTGAACCATTATTTCTCCTTGAGCTTTTAACTTTTCGTTAAGAACTTCTTGCTTTTCAATATCAGCTGCAATGCCAGCCTTACTTCTTAATGCTGCTTGAGCAAGTGCAGTTGCACCACCCGCGGATGCTCCCTGAGCTCTTAATGTATCTAGCGTATTAGCTAAAGCTTTGTCAGTCTCTTCCATCTTAATCTGATTAGCTTGAGTAGCAACACTTAAATTCTCATATGGATTATATATAGGAGTTTCCATATAGTTTTTCATAAGAGTGTCAACATAGCCTTGTTGTTTCTTTAAATTAGTTTTAGCTTTTCTATTTTTTATAAAAGCATCTACACCTAATATAGCAGAGGGTACAGCAGCTCCTGCCACAGCCCACATATTATAAGTTTGATTAGGTCTTTGTAGACCATCTAACATCGCTTGTATTTCTTCTGTTGTCATAATATTTTATTTTTTTGATACTACAAATTCTGTTGACACGGCAAATAATTCCTTTGTTCCGCCAAAATTAGTAGATGAGTCTATTGACATTTTAACTGTTGCGAAATGACCTTTTATACCTGTCATAGAAGATCCAAATACAATTTCCTCTGATTTTTCTATGCTATTATTTATTAGGTTAGCAAAATACTTATTGTCTTTTCTGCTAAAACCAGCTCTGTATAATATGCCTTTTTCTTTATATAAACCTTCTTCATAACTTCTTATTATAGACGAAGTATCTCTATCATTATCTTGATCATCTTGATTAGATGATATATTTCCAACTATATCAGAACTAAATGACTCAACTTGCCATCCACTACTACCTTCATAATTAATAGTTTTAAAATTTTTATAACTAGAAGGAGCTCCATTAAAAACAAAAGTTATAGAAGAACTATACTGAACTCCATAAAAATTGTTAGTATTTGTTCTTTGCGTGTTATCATATTGAAGATACAAAGAGCTGTATTTAGTAGAATAAAAATTATTTTTTAAACTAAACATAAATCCAGGTCTATAAGTATAAAAAGTGGTCCAACCTCTTACAGACTCGTCAAAAGCAAGTGTACTATAGTAATCACTTGTTTCTTCTGTTGTTTTACTACCTGAACTTCTTTGTAAAGATATTATGTAATTGTTTTTGTAATTATCATATCCACCTTGTATTTTATCTTTTTTAAAAGTTTTAAATCTAAAGCTAGGGCTTATGCCTGTTTGTGGAAGAAATCCATCACCTATTCTACCAGAACTAAGATAAACAACAGCTCCATAATCACTTCTAGTTCCAAAACCAGTAACAAAAACATTTAAATCTACCCAGTCATCCGGATCTGTATTGTAATCCCAGTTGACTTGTACTTGAGAACCTATTTCAGCTTTTATTTGGTTTACATCAAAAACCGCTAAAGCAACAAAGTTGCCTAAAGGAGCTTCTATAAGAGCTGGGCCAGGTGGATCAGGCAGTAGAGTGAAAGGGCCTTGAGTAATATACCCTGTGTTAGTATTATAAACTATAGGGTATCTTTCAGAAAAAACAACCACTTTATCAGATATTTTAGCCATTTCATCTCTAAAATGATCTTTCATACCATATTGAGATATTTCAGTTAAACCGTCTCTTGATAACCTCATTACCGCATTTCTATCTTTATCTGCAAAGTATCTTCTAAATCCAAAACTAGCAAAACTTTCTGGATTTCTACTTATACCATACTCACCTGAGTAAGGTGTTACTTGACCTATCACAACGTTTGAAACAGTGTTTATAGGTGTTCCTTCAGCTGAGTATATAGCATCTTTGTCTATCAAAGCTTGGCTAACTTTGTTTTCTTGAAATATAGTTAAGTTATTATCCATAGCATAAATCAATTGAACAGAGCCATTGTGAGGGTCTACTGTTTTTGTTATATCTTCAGCCACAGAAAAAACGTTTGTATTATTTATGTTTGTTCTATTATTAAAAACTCCAGAATAAACTAAGCTGCTATTTCTATATCTAACACTATTAGAGTCTTCTTTTAAGTAAGCCCTTACCCCTAGGTCAACTTGTGTATTGTTGTATCCACCTCTTATCCTAGACTCTTCTATTATATAGTTTGAACCATTATTAACATCGTATTCGTCATTATCTCCTGAATAAACATTTGAATAAGGTTTAACATTGCCGGTTGGTTGAGGAAAGTTTGGAAAACCTTCGTTGGTGCCGTTGTTAAAACTCAAACCTTCAACACCTGGAAAAAGACTAACATATCTATTGCCTGTGCTAGCAACATTAGCTACTAAAGGTGTTGTAATCTGTTTTAACCAAAACGAATTATAATATTTTACTTCTAATTGATAAGCCATATTTATAATTTTAAGCGAAATTGTTATAAATAACTAATTTAACATAGTATGGTATGCTAGGCAAAGAACCAGGACCATCACTAGCATCTGTAATACTTAGTTTTATATAGTACATATAGGCTCCTCTCCACTTAGTAAATGGATTGCTACCAACTTCAAAATCACTGTCTTGAAAAGCTCCTCCTATGTAGGAAACGGTAGGATAAGTACCACCTGTCCTGTCTGTAGACAAGTTTGTTGTTGGGCCACTTGCTATATTTCTTATTGCAAAGTCATGAGTTTTATCAATATTGCTATTTGGATCAGTGCAGTAAATTTTAGAAGTGGAATCTTTAAACCTAGCATTGTATCTAGTAACTGATAGTATTTTGGCTGTTACACCTTCGTCTTTTGTACCTAATACATTGCTTGTATTAACAAACTTAGCGTCATTAGTCTCTGAAAAAGAAGATATTAATTCGGCTCCATTAGTAGTAAATCCAAAATAACAAATGTCTAGAGGTGAATAATACAAAGAAGATAGCTTAATTTCGTTTCCTCCGTATGGAAGAGTTCGTGCTACTGTGTATTCAAAAGCTTCTCCTCCTGCTATATTTAAACTAGCAGGTTGTGGAATTGGACCATCAACACCTCTTTTAATTTCGTTTTGTCTTTTTACTATATAATTTTGATTTAAAACATAAGCGTTGTTGTAATCATTACCCGCATAGTTAACTACATCAACAGGATTATTTTCGTCGCTATCTAAGAAAGCCTGTAAACCTCCATTATCTATAAAGTTTCCATCAAGCCAAAATTCTCCAGCTGAAGGTTCCATATTTCTATATTCTCCATCATTTCTAGTAATTTCAGAAGACATTATTTTATATATAGATGGTTTAACATTTGTTAGGTTAAATTCTTTTTCTACAATAACATCGGCAAATCCATCTACTTTTAAAGTAAATTTAATTATATAGTTATTTAATATTGTAGATAAAGAGTTAAAAATCTCTGTATTAGCACTAGTTAGCTTGTAAATAGGAGGAGTACTAGGTAACGCAGCTGCTTGAACTTCTTGAAGAGTAATAGGTGATGGTAAAACTTGAGATCTTTGACCATTAGAATTTATAGTAAAAACTTCAGGAGTTGTTATTCTACACGTAGAATTATTTAAAGGTTGATTTTGAGTGTTTACTATTTGAAAAGTATTACTTATATCTACCGGAGATGTAGTTGATTCTCTAAACTGAATATTTATATCTGTTAAGCCTCCTGGAGCTGGAGTACCAAAGCCAGCATCTACATTGTTATTAAAATCTGATACTAATCCAGATGTAGATGTTTCGTAATATATGTCTATTGCAGATCTAATAGGATTTGTTTCAAAAACGTTTAATTGTTTAGCAAAAATATCAGTATTACCTTGTTGAGCAGCTTGCTGAGCAGTCGAAGTGTATCCTAGTCTATTATTTGTTTTTAAAGTAGCTACTAAAGGATTTTTATTATCCTTCATAAAAAAAGGATTTACAGTACCTTCATAACCTGGATATATGTATACACCTGCGTTAGGTAGTTGAGAGTTACCATCTGCTCCCATTAAGAAAAAATGCATATCTATATTTTTCTTAGTAGTCCAATCACCAATTTCTCTAAAAGGTTTAATATTTGTTATTTCTATTTTACTAGGATTTCTATTTTGTTCACCAATATTAGCTATATCCGGCGAATTGTCGCTTCCTCTATGTGTTTGTTTAACTCTACTGTATAATATAGTACTTGAACTATATATTTTATCAGAAGGTCCTACTTCTTTTAAATCTCTTGGAACTTTATTAATATTATCATTAAATAGAGCTATTTGAGAAATAGACTCTGTATTAGAATAAGTTATTGGTGTTTCATATTCTTCAAAATCAAAATTACCACTAACGCTACCTGCTGTATATATATTGTAGTAATCTTGTTCTTGTTGTTTTACAACTAACTTGTAAGTATACCAACCTAATGGGTTAGTGTCTGAATTCCAAACGCCAACATAGTCTGTTGTTTTTTCTGAAGGTATTAACTCATCAAATTCAACTTTTAAAGAATCACCACCCCATGTTAAAGGATCTGTGCCTCCGTTGCTGTAATTACTAAAAAAACTAGAATTAAAAGTTAATTCATTGTTACTTAAAATAACATTAGAAGCTCTACCATACCTATCTTGAAGAACTATGCCCACTTGGTATGATCTGTTTTGTTTTAAATTATGATTTATTAATTCTTTTTTAACACTTGGAGAGTTTGTACCTTTGTTTACTTTAGAAACTGAATACCTTAAAGAATCAGGTGTTGTTTTATTTTGTAAAAAATTACCATAAATAATTCTATTGCCAACAGCCTCTTGAGTAGCGGCCCTTAATGGTATTATGTCGCTTACTCTTACTATTTCTTTTTCTGGAAGCACTTTAGTAGGTTTCTCAGAAGAATATTTATAAATTATAGTATTAGACAACGTTATATTTAACTCTCCTCCAGAGCCACTAGGTGTAGCAGGGGCAACAGCAAGTGGTGGAACAGTTAAAATGTCACTAGCTAAATAACCTTCACCAGGAGTCGTTATAACTGCAGAAGTTAACCTTCCGGCTCCGTTAACAATTATAGTTGCCTTAGCACCGATACCACTTCCACCTCCCAAAGAGACATTGTTAAATGTTCCTACACCATAATTATTCCCAACTGACTTTATTAATAAACTTTCAACAGAGCCTGTTATATCTTTAATTTTTAAATCTTTTATAACTTTTAAACTCTGCTCATCAGACGCTTTGTAAAGCAGTTGTATTTCACTCACTTTTAATTTTTCCTCTATCACGTCAGGTGAATGCGGTAATTCAATTACCAATCCAGCTGTTGTTACTTGATTTTCCATAAATTCAACAATGCTAGATTGTTTAGCTTCATCACTGTCTATGCCTACAAAATAACCATATTGCTTAGGAACAAAAGCATGTTGAGAAAAAGGAGCAGTTAACGAATAGTCATTTTCGTCATATTTAAATCTATAGCTAAATCTAACAAACTTATTTTCTAATAAGTTTTTATCACCAGCAAAACTAGAATTATAATTAGGGTTTCTTAACTGAAACAGAAAAGTACCATCTAGCCATCCTAAAGTTGTTGTTATATCGTTAATGTCTGCTCCAGATATTGACTTTATATATATAAAATCTCCGCTAGAATCAGCAACTATACTTTTAACAATAGCTTCACCTTTGTTAGGTTCTCTAGCGCTTGTTATCCTTATGTCGTACGATGCTGCTCCAGTTGGTAAATGATCTGTTAATCTACCTGCGGAGTTACCAAAAAGTAAAACATCATCAATTGGAGCACCTGCGTTTCTATCATATATTTGTCCTGGTAATCCAAAAAAAGGAGCTAACCATTCATCTTTTTCATTTATTAAAGTAGACTCATCAGTTCCAGAAACATTTTTTAAAAAACCTATAGGGCTAAAAGGAGCATACTTAGCTACGGAAATATTGTCTTCTGAGTTGTAGTAGCTTGAATTATTTATAGCTTTTTCAACGTTTATTTTTCTTGGTTGATTTCTATTGTCTGTCCAAAATAATAAATTTTCTAATAAATTAACACCTAATATAGGGTGTGTTTTAGAGAAATTTAAAAAAGTACCGGTTAATAATGTTTTGAAAACAATATTTTCAACATCAAATGTATTTTCAAAGCTAGGTATTTGACAATAACATATATAGTGATCGGCTCCATTTATAGTGCTTGTTATACCATTTAAAGTTATAGTTTTGCTAGGAGATGAGTAGTTTCTTAAAGAATCTATAGAGGAATCCGAAAAATTAGTTATAAAAAAATAAATTCTACTATTTAAAACGTCAGCGTAGTAACCTATTATTTCTAAATTATCACCTGTTAAATTAAAATCAGTAACCTTTATATTTCCTTTTATATTCTCTAAAGCACCAACATCTGAACCTTCAGAAGTACTTACGCTTATATTCTTACCTTCTCTATATTCACCATTTGGTATAAGTCTAGAGTCTAAATCTTTATTCATTTTAGACCCTACAAAAGTATTTTTAATTTCCGGCATATTTAATGTTTAATCCATTTAGATTTGTTTCTAAACACTTGAGATATCTCTTCTATCTTTATATTGCTTAAACGTATTTTAGCGTTTCTAAGAGCGCTAGAACGATCTCTTTTGAATCTATTTACTACATACTCTGGAACACCTGCTCTACCTGATAATATAGAATAAGCTATATGCATATACATTGCTTGTTCTGCCATCTTAGGTAGTTTCATGTCTAAGTCTACAGATAAACCATCAGATATATATTCTAGTATAATTAACTTACCTGCTAAATCACTTGAGAAAGAAAAAGTACCTGTTCTTTCATTTATAGTAAACTTACCATTTACTTGAGCTTCTTCAGGTTGTAGTCCATATCTTTGACCAATCAAACCTTCACTAAAAGGATATCTATAGTCATCTGGTCTTAAATCGTTTTCACTTCCTTGAGCAGCCCATCTAGTTTCAGTTTTTGATTGTTTTGCTAGGTTGTTTTCACCTTGAGCATCTTGAGTTGGTATACCATCATCATCTTGGATAGGTAGTTCTGTTGGATTAGAAGTTACTCTAGTTGGATAAATAATATGCTTAGCTCCAGCATCGTCTATCCATGAGCACTTAACATAGTTAACATAATCTTGTGGTATAACTATAGATAAGCTTGGTGGTATAGTTAATTCTTGTGACTTGATACTTTTCAATGTATCGTAGCTAAACTCTTGTAAACCTCTTTTAGCATGAAACATTATATCAGTTCTCTTAGCAGATGGTATTAATTTACCAGCTCCTACGTAAGCTACAATAAAGTTATTTATAACATCATCTAGCTTTATATACTCATAACTGCCATAGTTATTATCTATAGCAAACTGTAATAATTTTATTTCTATAACATCTCCAGTAACTTGAGTTCCACCTATTGTTATTTGATTAGCTGCAGATAATGTGTATTGACTAGCACCTGGAGCAGAAGCAACGTATGTTATTAGAGCATTATTAACTAAAACTTTAAAGTTAGTATTAGAAACTCCAGCTAAAGCTACTACTAAATCAGTGTTTCCAGTCCAGTCGAATACTTGATTTACTACTGCGGGTTGAGTAAATACCTGTTGTCCAGAGTAGTATTGAGCGTTAGTTTCTGTTAATAGTCCCATTTATTATGATTTTTCGTTTACTTCTTCTTGTTGTACTTTTTGTGCGGCTATCTGTATTATTTGCGGATCTCTTATAACCACACCAGCATATAGTAAAATTCTTAACACTAACTCTGTTCTCTCTGAATTGTGTAATCCAAAATTTATATAACCTTGTTGTGACTGACTAAAAAAGTTAGATTCTTCTAGTTCTACTTGAAAAGGCCCGCCAATTGGTGTTCCAAATGTGGAATCTGTAAAAGTAATAACATCTCCAACAGCATACGAAGAACCTTGACTAGTTACTAAAACACTAGAAACAACACCACTAGAAACAACCACAGTAAATTCAGCACCAGATCCAGAACCTCCAGTGTAAGGAGCCTGTAGGTATGTTGCGTCAGTTGCGCCAGATGTATAGTTAGAAGTTATTTGCAACGTATCATCTATATTCAAAGCTGTTTTATCATAAACATAATCAGTAAATATATATTGATTTAAAGTGCCAATTCTATATCTCCATCTAATGTCAGTAGGTTTTTTTACATATTGCATTTTAACATGTAAAGGATTAATTATTGTATCTGGATAAACTAAAGCTTTATTATCTTCGTATAAATATATTGGATAGTTAGTTGTAGGTGCAGTTAAAGGAGCTTTTCTAATATTGTATATTTCTGCTCTACCTACTCTCTGCATTTCTTTATATGTTGCAGTATTTGGTTCATAAGTTATTGAACCTAGTCTATATAACTCAGAAGGAGTTGTAAAAGGATTTGTACCACCAATAGTTTTTTCAGCTATTGTTTGGTCATTTTCAGTTTTAAATTCTGCAATTTTTTCATCTGTAATAGCGACTCTATTAGAGTATTCCATATCAGACTGTGGCACACGTAGCTGTTGGTTCAAGTCTTCAAAGTAAGCCTCAAATATTTGTCTTTGGACTTGACTACCTATTCTATTAAACTCGTCAGGCGTCATATATCCACGCTGCTCGCTGTTTAGTATAAGTAATACCGTTTTATATACTGTATCTACGTTTATTGCCATTTTAATATTTTAAAAAGAGGCTACTAATGTAGCCCCTCATAATTATAGTCACTTGTTATTTGAACTTTTTCTCGATAGATTTATAAACTTCAACACCTTCATCAGTTTTAAACCAAGCAGCTAAAGCTGAATATGGGTTTTCGTCAAAAGGAACGTTCATTAATTTTCTACCATTACTAGCCCAAGTAAATGTTCTTTGATCTTGAGATAAACCTAGTATATTAGCTTCAGTAGCTCTTATACCAAAGTTTCTAAGAGTAACGTTTTCATCATTTGCTA